>JAALOO010000151.1_pt1 | contig 59199 bp, 65 predicted proteins | sample 7257641 | NCBI WGS metagenome assembly JAALOO01 (sample SAMN14085613, study PRJNA598686) | mite metagenome | biome: ENVO:01001000; feature: ENVO:01001002; material: ENVO:01001226; isolation source: single female mite from University of Michigan culture on fish food culture... ...
GCGGTGCACGGTTAAGTGTGGCGTGAGCGAAGCGAGCGCAACTGAGCCCTTGTATATTAAATAAAAAATTGTTTGCACCACAGAGGACTGAGTAGTTGTTGCGACAGGCAACGAAGCACATACGGAGAAGCCGTTAAAAGGACAAATTAAATTCTCTATCTCAAATGAAAAACAGTTGAAGGAGAACACTACTCAAGAAAGCAGGAAACCCAGAAAAGACTTGCTCCGTAAAGACTCCTAAAGAGACTGTGTGTCACAGAGCACGTATTGCTGTTTTTCCAATCGATTTCGGCTGACTGAATGCACCTGTGCAGTGCACTACACTCTGCTACAAAGTGCTCCTCCTTTTCCATGCTTTTCTTGAAAATTATTGATTACTTTTCTCAATTGGCACAACTATGAAACACAAACAGCGGATATTGGCAATATTCGAGGCAACGAGGGGGCCAGCAGACTGACACAGCACCACCAGCACCTAATCACAGCATTTGCAAACGGGGCAAATGAAAAGGTCTAACAGTAAATGTGTTATTTGTCAACGCTAGCGAGGTGCAAAAAAGTGGTCGCCTGGGGACGGCCTGTAAACGGTTGACACTGTGTCAATTTGCAAAAAAATCGCCCAAACAAACGTGGTTTAGGCAAAACAAGAGCAAAACAGGAGCTTTTAGTTGGCAAGTTTTTAAAAAGAAAACGAAAGAAGGTTTTGAACAGCGAGGATGCCCTGCAACACTTTGCTTAGCGTCATTCCCGTTGACGCTCTCTGTCAAAAGAAAAAAATTGGACAGTCAAAAGTGCTCAAATGGCTGGCGCCGTCAAACATGTCCAACATCTAGCGACCTGTCATCTGGACTGTTGGCTCTTTTATTCAAACAAACATTCAGACAGAATAATAGAGATTCTCGTTTTATGGAAAAGAATGGTCTGCTCGCCCTGACAAGAGTAGAACAAGTGCCCCGCATTTGCTACAACCTTGTCTAAAATGGCCACTCGAGCAAGTGCAAACACTAAAAAGCAAGAATTGCGAGTATTACTTTAGTGCTAGAGAAAAAGATAGATGAAAAAGTAAAACTACGACAGAGGCCATTTTCTTTACGGTTGAATTTCAAATAATATATAATGTATGGTGAATGTACTTGCATACTTGGATGGATGAAAGTAAAATAGTTTGCGCTTGCAACATTAAACATTGACCAGTTCCAGGCCCTGGCAAACTGTGGCAACTTTAGCCAATCGACTACAACATTTAGTAAAAGTCAACCGCAGTATTACTTGAATCGTCTAGCGAAAGCAACTTTCCACTTGTAAGTGAGAAGGCAATCGACAAAATTCATTCATCACTGAGCACTCAATGGAGAAGTGGTGTACTGTGACACTGTGAGCATCAGCAATAGGAAATGCATTATTTAGTGAAAACAAGTGTCAATTGGCAGTGGCGCGAGGCAGCAGCAGTCGCCGTTGCTGTTGCATATGTCCTTTGCAGCGCATAAATCACAACAGTGCGGCAAATTGAATCAAGGGAGCAACTTTTTGTGGAAAGCAAGTTTGCAGACATTATTAAATATTAATGCTGATCAGGGAGTTGTGCTCAGCAACTTACTGCACAACTCTGAACTCACCGGCGTAAGATTTACATTCACAGGAAAAACACGCGTTGGTAAATTTGGTGAATCGGTATGTGTGTGTGTGATGGTAGTGATTCCTGGGTGTGATAACACAATTAGTATGCACCGGTAGAAACAGACGATGGCACGTGAATGGCAATTTGAATTAACGTGAGGATGATGTAGAAAAAAACAAAGAAGAAATGAGAGTCAACTGAAATGTAGAGTGTCAACCAGACTCTACTATCGGAAAATGACGTCCTCAAACATCTTGGTATTGAAATTAAATGCTGCAACTGTTTTGAGAGAGTTTCACATACACTGCTATCGACAAGTGATCGACATTGATCACTTTCGCACAGGCTTCACAATTGTTTTCCGGATACAAATTCGAACAAGTAAAGCACAGATTCAGACTGTTTCCAGTACTGGAGAACAAGAAAGGAAGGAGACAGAGGGAACTGGCGCCTTTGAACGCTGGCGCCATTCTGAAGAGCGGCACACTAGTGCCCATTGCTAATATATACTCGGCACTACCACCCGCCTTTGCCATCATTTGGCTGTCCTCTTCTTGTGCTCCTCTTTCTTTGCCTAACCCAAGAAATGCTCTAGCACCAGTTTTCGTCTGCTTCTCACCGACACAGTGTGTCACTAGGCCCGACAAATGGTTTAGGCCAGAGGGAAGGGGGCACTTGTGTGGAGGGTACTAGCTACTCAAGCGAAGTTTACATTGTATGGTCATTATTTGAGTAGCTATTGATCGCCCACCAGCACTGCAAGTTCCACTGAAATGGATTTGTCCTTGAATGGCTGTTTGGAAGAAATTGTCAAGCAAACAGAGAACAGCATTGGGATACATTTTAAATACACTCAAAGATACAAACACTGAGAGAGAAGTCACATCACAATCTGTCAAAGAAGAAAGCAGCAGCGAGATCAATGCCTAATGATTGTAATGCCCATAGTGCATTGACAGTCACACAGTTTATGGCTTTTCCCGTCTTCTGCCGACAATCTACAAGGCAAGCAGGCTTGTGCAAAGCATTCGGATTCTATCGATTTATCTGCCCTTTTCTCGAGTTGAGCAATTGCGAATTATCCATTTCCTCAGTGAGCGATTGCTCCGAAGAGGATTTGCCAATTGGCCTGACAAGGAACGGGAAGTTGCACTGAGTTTCAGTAATGTCCCTCCGTTCTGGGCTCCACACGACACGGCACTGTTGTCTTTGTAGACAGGTCTAATTGCAGCAGTGTCTTTTGTTGGCTATAAAAAGGACGCCAGCAAAAAAGAATATTGCGAGCAAAGGCAAATTAGAACACAATTCTTCTGGCGAACAATTTATTTGGCAGCAGAAACGCAGCGGCCAGTCGCATTCCTCCTTAATTCAGTGTTTGTCTTTGCAAGTGAAGAATCAATTCACGGCAAAAGTTGGCAGAAGAATTGTATTACTTTGCAAAGTGGGCTCCGCTGTTCTCTCCAATTGCACTTTTACACAACTGATCAACTTGTGCGCTCTGAGAAAGCATTTTTCAGTGCAGTACCGCAGCGCAGTGTCTTCAAGTGCCAGTTCACTTCTCAGCCTCATCTCAGTACTGACTGGCGATGCCGGACTGAGTCCGACTGAGGCCATGTTCATCATCTGTAATCGATAGGCTGGCAGACCACGCTTCCCAGCACAGGGCAATCAAGTGTGTGTGCAGCAGTGTGTTGCTGCTTACTGCCTTGGCGGTAATTATTTATGATTAGGTTCATCGCCGGGCAATGGCCTACCCGTCTGCAAGGCCCGCTAGCAGCATGAAATGGACAATGCACATCGGTACAGCAGCCAACGGCGCCAGCAATCATCAGCAATTAAGCACGACCAATTGCATTTTTGTATGTAAGCAGGCAATGTCACGCATTGTCTTGACCACACTGCCCACTGTCCGCTGCTTACTCCACTGTATCAGTGTGATCGGCGGTCTGCCAGATAAGACTATATGGCAGAGAAAGAGGCCGCTTTGGGCGCCGGCCCTGGCAGTGGTCAGAGGGGCAGCAGGAGAAGAGGAGGAATCGATGGCCATTGCCTCCAACTTTACATGTCTAAATCACATTATCTTAATCCAATATACAAGATCTGTAATGTGAAGACATGGGGTGCACAGCGAGGCAGCCATGGTGCGGTTACCATTCACTGAGCAATTCAATTTGCCTCACTGCATCGCCACTATCACTCCTTCTATCATCGCTACACTGAAAACTAAGTTTGCTGCATCTTTTTTCTAATTTAAAAAAGACTGAAAGAAAACCAGCCTTTTCATCCTACAAATTCAGTAGAAAAACTCAAAATCAAGATTCAAGTTTGCCTACTTTGAAGTTTGTAGAATGCACATTCTTAAAATTTAAAATTATTTTCTGTATAAAACATTTTTACATGCAATTTTTATTTTTCATACATGCAATTTTTATTTTTTATACATTCAATAACATTTTCACTCAAAATATAAATAAGTGATGCACAAAATAATTAGAAACTAGCAAAAAACAACAAAAAAATTTTCGTAATTGTAGGGAAGAGGAAAAACAAAGAGTGTAGTGCTGCTAATACCTATTCTTCTTCAGTATTGGTGCTTTCATTTTCAACGATGCGGACTGGTGTTTCACCGCCAACATGCTCCTGAACCAATTGGCTCCGAGCTTGATATGACTGGTTTAAAAGGGATTTAAAAAGAACCTTATCAACAAACTCGCGGTTTACTTTTTCTTCACGTTTAAACTTTTGTTTCAATTGCTTCCGATCACGACCACGATTTTTAAAGTAGATTGCTTCCATCAAGGAAAAATCAGTACCAACCTTTTCTAGAGCATAGTAAAAAATTGATGTATCTTCCGTGGTCCACGTGTTTCTCGGGCGTTGACGACGACGAAATGAGTTGTATGTTGTCGAAGATTGCATCTTTATCTCGGGCTTTTTATCATCTTCAACCGTCATTAAGCCAGGATTGCTTATGACAATGTTTCCACTATCGTCTAGAACAAGAAGTGGCTGATCATTTGAAGACATGTCCTTTTCTGAAGTATCATCGCCACTTTTCAACATATTTTCTTCTACTTCAATCGAGTCTATGCTTCGACGACTTGATTGGCTGGCTGCACTGTTTGTTCGGCTCGATCTTCGTTTTTTAGCGATTGGTAAAGGTGCTTTCATCAGGTTACTATCATCATTACTTTTGCTCGAATCTTCTCGTTCTTTTGCCTGAAAAATGTTGAGGGGCGGATTGAAAAATAGCCGATCACAAAGTGGCATTGTTGTGGGGTCCTCGGCAACTTTCTTTCTCTTTCGTACATTTAAAAACTTGTGCTCAGTACTTTGCGTTGTAGAAACGTTGTCATCTGAAGAGGCTGGCGTGGGTGGGTCATTTAAAACGGTAGGCACCTTTTTGGCCATCAAAACATTAAGGGCATCGTATACACGTCGATTAATGATGTTTTTATGAGCATAAGACTTTTCCGAGTCGCCTGTTTGATGCTGGTCAGAGGTGACTGATTCGGTATTTGATTCAGCAGCCAGTTCATCATCGTCATCTCCTTCACTGTTTTGGGCAGGGCTGCTATTTCCCTCATCATAAACCTAATTTAAAAGAAATTTGTTAGTAAATGTCACCGACAAAAATTGAACGTACATTTTCAGGCGAATGGCAAACATCCTCGCCCGTCTGAAATTCTTCCGAGTTCATGTTGCTTCAAACTGGTCTTTAAAAATTAAATGTTTTATATATACACTGTTGTTGATGTTTCTGAAATCAAAACATGCTGACAAAAAAATCAAAGAATCAAAACATTCACAAACGCTGTTACAAACACGCAAAAACTCTAATTTTTTTATTTAAAACAAAAACTAATTTTTAAAAAGGTGAAATTGAGGTAAATGTTTTACCCAGACACATGTTAAACTGAAAGTTTTTCTGTATAAAATAAGCTTATATTTAACAACAAAATATCTTGGAAACACTTATTAATCCACCATGAAAAAGAAATCTTTTTCCATAGACTTACATGGAGATACAAAAAATCATCTCGCACTGTTTTTTTAGTATACGTTTTGCTCGTTTGGTGGCGTCACAGTTCTACTTTCATCAATTTCGCGCCAATTTTGAGCAAACCAACTGGCCTCATTGTGCGGTTCCATTTGACCGCGTCAAGGACATTTAACTTTTTAATTTCTTTGACCCACAACTGCCCCAAAACTGCCCAATTAATATTTTGCCTTTTAAAAGGTAAATCATGTTTCTAGATTACAAAAATATTCAATTTTAGTAATTGCGATTTTAAAGAATACGTCGTCTGCGATCACGTCTACCAAAGGCTCCGCCTTCCACCGTGCACAAAATCCCTCCAAACGCATTCCCAAATTAAAGATTGGCAGATTTCGACCCGATTGAACAGCTTTACCTGCCATTTAAATGCCCTTAGCTTGGGCCCTTCTTTCAACCTGAGAAGTCATCAGATCATCGGTGTACTTGTCATCACATTTCATAGGCAGTGGTTCAGCTACGCTCCTCTCAAGACCCTCGTTTAGCAACGTCAACAAAACTGTTTATTGTCTGCTTCTACGAGTAGACTTTTTCTAAAAGCAACATGAGTTCGCACAACGGAAAGCGACGCAAACAAGACTCAAAGACTGGCAAAGGCCTACGCCACTTCTCCATGAAAGTACGGTTATATTTTGCTCCTTGTCAATGCAGCTTGTTTACAAATTACTTTTAAAATAGGTATGCGAAAAAGTGCGAAATAAAGGCACTACCACGTACAATGAAGTGGCCGATGAGCTGGTTGCCGAATTCAGCGCCGATCCAGTTGCTAGTCGAGCTTCCTTTCAAACCAGTGATGCAGAGCCCTTTGACCAGAAAAACATTCGTCGGCGTGTGTATGACGCCCTCAATGTTTTGATGGCCATCAACATCATCTCAAAGGAGAAGAAGGAAATCAAGTGGATTGGCCTCCCTACCAATGCTCAGCAGGAGTGCTCCGAGCTCGAGGAAGAAAGAAAGCAGCGACTGGAGAGAATCAAGGCAAAGAAGCAGCAACTGCGTGAGCTAATTATCCAGCAAATTGCCTTTAAAAATCTCATCCAGCGAAACCAAGAAGATAACCCACCCGACTCAAATTCCATCATAAAGTTGCCATTCATCATTGTAAACACAGACAAAAAAACTCTCATCGATTGCTCCATTTCTCGCGACAAGTCAGAGTACCTCTTTAACTTTGACAACACCTTTGAAATTCATGACGATTTTGAAGTGCTCAAGAGAATGGGTCTCGCTTTTAACCTCGACAAACTCGAAGCTGGTCAAACAATGAAGAGATCAGATTTTGAGCGTGCTAAGCAGTTTCTTCCCGAGTCATTGCGTCCTGAACTGGATGAGATGATCAACGAAAAACGCGTTCAGCTGGTGTAAACTAGGCCTTCATCAAATTATTACACATTTCTAAAAAGCAAAATATTTTTATATATTCTTAACGCCAGCTTTTAGACTGTAAAAAGATTCACCATAAATATCCATTTCATATACACTTTTCATTTACTTTATACATGTTCATTTTGTTTTGTTGCTTTTGAGAACTGATCATCCTTGCCGGTAGAATACTTTCTGCGGCTGACGCTTTTGGGTCCTGACAGCTCCTGCTCACTACCGCCATCATCATCATCATCATCATCATCATCATCATCATCATCATCACCTTGTTTGGCAAATTATTTCTGTCTATAGTTAAAAATTTATTTATTATTATTTACATTTTTTTTGCATAAATAAAAGGACAAAAACAATCTTGATCAAAAGGAAAAGAGGCAATGTTTCAGGCCCGTCTTGAGCATCTCTGTCTGATTGAGCTACTGTAGATTCGAAGTACAATGAAGAGAGATAGTAAAAAGATAAAATTAGTGGCGAGAATCCACATGTTCACGGCAAAGTAGCTGAGGGTGAGCTTCTTCAGTCCACACTGGTACTGCCAGTCAAAGGGCGTCAGAGTGGAGGTTTGGGCGAGGTAGTGCCTCGCTGGACAGTGCCAACTACCACTTGACTGTTTCTCCTTCTGGCTGCCCTGCTTTCCTCCAATGCATATCCTCTCCGAGGCCATTTGGTAGGCGTAGTCAGAGCTGTACGTTTCATTGTAGTAGTACAGTCGAATAAAGTAACTGTCTAGGTCAGCTGTCTGCTGGGCACTGTCTGACTGCTGCCTTTGATGCAGCTCCAAAAGAAGAGAAGCACCGGGAGGTACAAGGTAGCCGTTATAGATGGCAAAGGCGTGTAGCAGTAGGGCGATTTTAGTGTCCTGGGTCGAGTAGATAAACACCTTCTGCCTGGTGGCCCTTCCACTGATGTAATTGGCAATGTTGGCGTTCAGCTCCTTCAGCAGTAGTCCAATTCGAAGTGTCTGCAGTACTCTATTTTAGTGACATAATTGAGGAGTTAGTTTAAATGGAAGGTAGTTCAAGCGTTCTTTGCCTTGCTCCTTACCGGTTGTCGTACTGCACCGACCAGTAAAGACGAGAGAGCTCCCTCAGTTTGCTGACCGCATAAGCTTCGTAGTCTTCACTCCAAACATTGAAAGGCTCCTTCCACCAGTAGTAGTCGTACTGCCGCTCGATGAACAGCTCCTGGTACAGGTCATAGGCACTCTTCAGACTGTTGATCCGCTCGCCTGCGTACATGGACACCTCCTCCAGAAAGTCTCGGTTTTCATTGTAGATGCTGCGCAGTTTTTCGTTTTTAAACTGCATCTCTGTAAACTCTGCCTCGGCATTAGGACAGGGCGCAATGGTGTCCAGCAGAGGGTCGGTGCCTTTCGGGTAAATGGACTTGACTGGAATTGGCTGCCAGTAGGTGGACAGTCGCTCGTACTCGGACATGTTCTCCCACCTTCCCAGTTGCTCTTGCCGAGGTGGCCCAAGCAGACCGGTTGCCAGCAGTGAAGCACTCTCCAGACACCGTCTCGAGCCAGAGCTGCGGACAGTCATAAACTGCTCTATCGGAACAGTTCGCCTGGCCAAAAAGTCACTGTAGGCTTCATTAAGAAACTGTCCTATTTCAAACATTCTATTTCGTCCTGTAAATGAAAGTGAAAATGAACACAATAAACAAAACAAACCATTCGCCTTACCTTTCCTGGTCAGTTGATTGACACCTTCTATCCAAAAGCGGGACATATCGGAGTATGGGTCATTGTGTACAAAGTGACTTGAAAGCACCAGTTAGTATTCATCAGTATGCTATTAGATATGCTCTAACTTACCTTGGCGTTCTATCGCCATGAGTATGGACAATTTGTAAAAGTCGTAATGTAGAGATGTCATGTCGAGACCAACATTGACTAGGAGGAACTTGGAGTATCACTTGAAGGGTTAATAAAAGTAAAAAGCACTTGAAAAAATGCACATATTGACAAATAGGTTTTTGCATAGTGGAGGATTTCTACAAGTCGCACCAAGCGGCAGTGCACACTCTGCTCCTGAAGCACATTGGCTGGTGATTTTCTTATTCAGCTGATAAGATGATCTACTCATTTAGTGAAAACAGTGCAAACAGAAAGAAATAATCAATCACTTATTTGTTGCAGTGTTTTGTGTTGTTGGTGATGCTGCTGGTGATTTCCTAGTGTTGAGTGCGTCAGAGACAATCTAATCGTTTCCATCTCATATGAGTAACACGCATCAGTGTCACACTGTCGATGTTCGATTAGCATCGCCAATTTGGCAAACGATTTATATTGGCCAAAGTCTCTGTTTATCTTTTGAATACAGTAGCAAATATGTTAAAGAAAAAATTAATTAATAGATACGAATTCTTAAAAAACGTTTTGCGTAACGCAATATTAATTCAAAAATTACACACGTTTTTATTAAAAAACAGTTCAACAAAAAAATCATAAGTTACTGCAACATTATTAAACAATCACGTGTTTTAACTTTTGTTTAAAACAATACAATAAACCCTTTTTTTGTTAAATTTGTATAAAATGTCATGATTTTCAAAAATTCTTTTACTGCCACAAAATTCCGGGTTTTCAAAAATTCAAATTTCATTCTACGTCACGTCATTTACGACCAGTGTAATTGTGTTGAAATTTTTTGCTTACAAAACTTTTGCATCGTGGCCGGCTGATTTTGGTTTATTGATTACCAAGTTTTTATTGAATTCATTAAGTAAATTTTCAGTTTGAACAATCTGATTAGCCGCCGAAATGTCTACAGAAGTCGAGAGTGCAGCTGGGGTGCCAAAAACGCTGCCAAATGGACCAATTGAAGGCATTCAGTATCCGCTTAAAGTACAATACTGTGGAGGTTTGTTACCGCTTTTTAAAATTAATTTAACGATTTAAGTAACTTAATTATATCTTTGGTAGAATGCTCAATGCCTCTGGAGTTTTGTGAATACTATTCAAACTTTGCAAAATGCAAAGAATGGCTTGAAAAAACTTTACCCGACATGTTCGCTCAGTTGTATACAAACGGTATAAAAACAGCCACTTTGCACAGTTTATTTTTATAAATTTTTATAATACGCAGATGGTGATAATGGTGAAGCGGACGGAGATGATGAGCAGAGCAAGAAGGGCCGTCAAAAACGAGGAGGCAAGGCGCTGTTGAAGCCCAAAAAGAAGGAAGTTGGCGAGAGGTTTGTTAAACTGGCTCGGGCAAATCGAGGCAAAAAGAAATACGTAACAGGTAAGATAACACATTTAATATCCGTATTTTTAACTTTAAACTGGTCACTTTTCAGTTGTCACTGGCCTAGCATCATTCGGAATTGATCTCAAAGACGCTAGCAAGTTCTTTGCATCTCGATTTGCTTGTGGATCATCTGTAACAGGCGCAGACGAAATTGTGATCCAAGGTGACGTAAAAGACGATCTGTGGGATGTGATTCCGGAAAAGTGGGCCGAAATTGAAGAAGAAGCCATCGACGATATTGGTGATATTAAGAAATAGACCAACCTTGTCATAAATTCACAAATAGCTTGATTGTCGATAATATGCTGTTTTCCCCAATCCTTTATTGCAAGCCCACGTCTAACCTTTTTTTATTAAAATCAAAGATTCACCTCTTGAGCCTGCTTGGTAAAATAAACACTGATTTGTAAATAACACATCAAATATGAATCATAAAATGTACAAAGGGCTTTATTTCAAATCTTTAGTATACAAATAAAAGTTGTACGTTCGGTGTTCTTTGTACGGACAGGGAGTGAAGAAGATAAAACTTGCAAGTGTATAACAACAGATAAAAGTAGAAGAATACTGACTCGGGTCTCTGTCAACGAAGGGGGCTGCAACTGTCAACTGATGAACTGGCTGGCCAACAACAACAAGAACAAGAACAACAGCCGCTGGCTCATCTTCGACAATGCAATGGCGAGATACAAAAGGGGAGGAAATATACAAAGGTAGTCAACAAGAAGAGAGCAACAACATAACAACAGATTGGATTAGTTGAAACCTAGAGAAGGTGACGGCCGTGGACAGAGCGGACCGCCGATTTGGGTACAAGTAACTAGGCGCGGGTAGAAACTACCAGTGGGATGGGGCTCTATACAAGCGGTTGTGTGTACTTTCGGTAGTAAAATGTGGTGGTGGTGGTATGGACGATGCAGGTGAATAGTAATGGCTATGGTAAATATCTGAAATGGGTCAACAAGGGCATAGGGCTTTAGAGGGTATGTACAGGAGAGGTACAACAGCAACAGCAACAACAATAGCAACAACAACAACAAGTTAATAGGAGAGGCGTATGGGGGCGAAGGTGGGGGTGAAGCTGTATAAATATAGAGGTGTATAGGGTATGGTGTGCTAGGAAAACATATGCATCCAAATCAAAGGCTTTCGACGGTGACTGGTGGTAAGAGGGGTGTATTGGGGATGATGCTGAAGGTGGTGGTCAGGGAACGGATTGTCAGAGTGGGAGTGCCGAGGTGGGATTCGTTTTGGTGGTGGCTTTCCACAGTCACCCACTGATACCAGCTATCCGTCATAAGTAGTGATGCTGTACAGAGTGAAAGTGAGAGAGAGAGAGAGAGAGAGAGAAAGAGAGTATTAAGCAAGAGACGGAAGGGGCTGTGGTGATTTGAGAAGGCAGTTTAGGAAGATCTCTTCTGCTCAAATGTCGAGTACGATGACCTGTCCATTGGCCTCCTTTGTCGAATGTTCTTCGGCTGACTTTTGTGCGGCCAGCATCGCCTGTTGGTACTGCTGCATCTGCTGGGGACTGGGCGAGCTGCTGTTGCTGTTGGCGCCGCTGCTCGACTGCGAGGACTGCGGCCCACCGCCGCCGACTGAAGAGGCGCCCGAACCACCACCACCCCCTCCTCCTCCGCCTCCCTTGGCATTGGCCACCGAGAAGATGCCCAGTGTCTTCAGCTGATTGAAGCTCAGATTCTTAAAGATGGCGCCCATGTTCTGGCTGATAAAGTTGCGATGGGTCACCTCGTGGCCGGCCAGACCGGCGGTGTTGAGGAAGCGCTTGCCACAGTTGGGAAAGTTGCAGACGACCGGCTTCTCGCGTTCGTGCTCTGCCAGAAATGCGCCGTACTTGTTGTGCGTCGCCAGGTGCGTCACTTCATGGCTGGCTAGGCCGGCGGCGTTGATGAATCGCTTGCCGCAGTTGGGGTACGTGCACACAATGGGCTTGTCCTTCTCGTCTATGTGCGCCAGTGACATTGGAAATTCACCCGATGCCAGGTGCTTGCGCCGGTGGGCTTCCAACTTTGAGCGAGTGTAGAAGGAGGAGGCACAGTTCTCAAAGTCGCAGAGGAAGGGCTTCAGTCTAGGGAAGAGATGTCAGTGAGTTAGAAAACATGAAGAGACGACATGTGTGCGCAACAAACACGAGCACTTACCCCTTGTGGATGGCAATGTGGCTCTGCATAAAGTCGGGTTTGTTCGTGGTAAAGTTGCAGCCGTCAAAGTCGCAGGCAAAAATGGTGTGCGCAATGTGTCGTCGTTTGTGCTTTCGGTAGTTCGACGGATCACCCGTTTCGTAGCTGCAGTTGGGGAATGAGCACTTGAAGGGCTTCTCCTTGGTGTGGATTCGCATATGGGTGCGCAGCGTCTTTCGGTCCTTGGTGGCGAACTTGCAGTCAGGCCAGTGGCACTTGTGCGGCCGGATGGCGTCCATGTTGATGTTCAGTCCATTGGCGGCCGCTATCGTCGCCAGCATCGTCGAGGGCACATTGGGCTTCTTTGAGGAGAGGGCTATGCGCAGGTTGCTGATCGTGCCCGGCATTCCCGGCAGACTCGGCGGGGGCAGCGAGTGCAGAGAGCCAGCCAGAATGGCTGCAGCCGCCGCCGCCGCTGCTGCAGTTTGCGGCTGGGCACCACCACCAGCTCCGCCACCACTTGCTGAACTGGCAGAGCCAGCCGCGCCACTGGCAGCTTCCCCGGCGGATGAGGACGAGGAGACGCTGAATCCATTGGACGATGTGCTGACCTCTCTTCCTCCAGCACTGCCTCCATTCTCTGCCGTCGAGGAGGAGGGCAACCCCCCGTTATGAGCTTTTCTGTAGGATTGCTCCGATTCAGTCGATTTGCTGCTCAGGTCGATCTCGGCAGCCGAGCTGTCGTTGGTATTGTTAGCGAAGAAGTCATTTGGGTTGAGAGTGATCTCTGCAGAAGAAGAAGAAGAGGTACATTAGCATTGTATTTCTTAAAGAGAGCATGATTAAATGAAAACAACAACGGTAGTTTTTCCTTCCTAATAATCAACTTATTTGAATGTCATAAAGTGTCACTATTCGAGGAAATGTCTTTCCACTTTATTGTACCTTCTTTAGATATGTTGTCAAATTAGGTCATTTAAGCAGTGTTGAACTCGGCCACGCATTTGTACACCTCATTGAAAGCATACAACTGGAACTTGTGTGTGTGTTGGACTACTTTTAGAATTTTAACATCCCTTTAATGGTGAATCGAGAAATGTCAATGCTAACATAATTGACAAACAGAATTGAGGCAAATGAGAGAAACAAACAAATGAACAAAAACTAACACTGCCAGTTTTTTCTCAAACACGCTTGATCATTTCTTGCATCCGTTTTACATTAAAAATGAAAAAACAAATTAAGAGCAACAGTGCCGTACGGTTAAAGATTGAGGGCCAGCTAGTTAAAAAATAAAATGAAAAAACAAATGAATCCCTGAGTGATCGGGGTGGGCAATTACGAGTGAAGTCACATCGCTTGTATAGTTGGCAGGCAAGTCAACTCAAGGATGCGCCAAGAAAATGGCTCCTTCAGTCGGCGTGGTTCTTGGCGCTGTACACTCGAATCGCGCACTCCACTCAACGTACAGCTTACATCAACAGTGGCAGTTTCTCACTCTCTTTCCTTCTTTTTCCGTAATGAGTGCGTCGATCATTGTGTGGCCATTGTTGCGTTACTTTGACTCAATGACTCCTGCACCGCCAAGGTCCGAGGCTCGCGTTGGTCTCGCTGCTCTGCTCGGTGACGACCTTCCACTGCCGACTTGCCAAATGAATAGCTGCTCTTGTGCGGAATTGGGCAGAATATGCAATATTGCAAGACAATGCCCCAGTAGTAGCGATGAATGAGGCAGTGGTTACGCCAGGTATATAAAGCAAAATGAAAAGATAGTTAGCAAAGTCTACCTCCGGTGAAATCTATTCTTTAACTTTGATGGTCAGAAACGAAATGACGAAAGTTAAAAGCAACGCTTAAAAGTTACAAGAAATAATCGAATGTTAAATAACTTTGACCATGTCGAAAAGTTTTTGATAATGGGTAAACTTGTTAAGAATGGTAACTGCTTCAACTGAGTGACCTTCTCTTTAGTTTAGTTGCTCCACCATCACCACTTCCAACGCCGTTGCCAAAAAGTTCAACCCAGCCACAACCGCAATCACCCGCAACTCCGGCTCAAGCTACTGCCAATTGAAACACACAAACAGTGGATGAGACGATGAGGAGGAAAATGCACTTTGATGGAGCCAGCAGAAATGAGCACAACTCAGGGAATAGCTTTGCAGTTAGCAGTTTAAAATGATGCTTTAAAAATAAAACCCTCGCTTGTCTAAACAGAACCGCAAACCGTCGTTGCTGAAAAAGCATTAGCTTTGCTGAGCAGCTCAAAGTGAAAGTGTTTTGCCGTACACCTACACGAAGCACATGCTTCCCCAGTGTGTGCGAGTGTGTATGCTGTACGGTGCCGATCGAGATATGCAGCCAGTGCATGCAAAACACAGGCACACAAACAGAGCACTGTTGCTTCGGCTGTACACTGTCGACCCAAATGACGCTCAGATAAAGAGCACATCGAGAGGAGAAAGTCTAAGAATAAACAAAGAATGCTCACTACCACCACTACTGCACTAGTTAGAGGCAGTGGTGCAATTAGGCGGGTGTGCACAAGGAGGGGCGCCGAAGGAAAGAAGGACGCGAAGAAGAAGTACTTTTCTTCTTTGAGCATGGCAGGGTTGTGCGTGTCTTGCGCCAAGAATGCCCTCAGAAGGAGATGACTACCATTCGGTCTGACTCGAAGAGTGGGGCGCCGAAAATGGCGGCAACGTCAATGCCGGAAAAAGTGATGGCGTCAAGTGATGATCACTTCAGGTTTTCAACCAAGGGTGGATATTTCACTTTCCTCTTTGAGCCTAAACCCTTCATTGGGAACCACCAGTCAGCAAATGCACTACAGATGGTTTCCGAAAACAGTGTCAAAGAGCAGCATCTGCTGTGGTGGCACTGTAAAATGCTCTAAAGGGTAATGAGTTGCTCACCACCAGTGCGAAACACATCTGTGCATTTGTTTTGTTTTGCCGTTGAAAAATGGGAAAACACTAACATCACTGTTTCAGAAAAACAATTATGCAATAAAACTGTTCTTTTTCAAGTCAAACTGCTAGTAGAATGTTTGCATTTTACAGAAAACTCTTGTTCAGACACTTGAAAGTCGCCTTTAAAAGTAAAAAAGAAGAAGACTAAAATGATATAATAACTGAGTGCACCCATATGAGCTAATATGCGACCGTGCTATATTAAGAAAGCGAAAGTGACTGAGTTGCCGCTTATTTTGGAGTGCTTGATCGAGTGTGAGGCTAGAGATGCGAAATGCGGAAGTAGAGCAGTTCACTGCTAACCAGCAAGAGCACCAGAGAAAAAAGGTCACTGTAAAGAGGAGAAGGCGCAACTAGTGAAGACAATGCAAACTGACTAACTGCACTGACCAATTTGAAAGAGAAACCTCTGCTCCAAGAAGTGCGGTTTTGCAGCATCCTCACTGCGGTGGTATACTTGAGCTTAGCACACGCTTACAATGCCAGCTGGACTGTTGTGCAAGCACGTAGTAAAGAGTTAAGAGTTGAGCTGAGTACTGCTGAACACAGCTGAGCCGTTACAGCGGTGATTGCTGTGCTCCATTGAACCAGCATAACGAGGAGGCACACAACGGCATTCGGGACAAAATGAAGGCAAAATTGCCATACGTACGACCGCCATCAGTGCAGCAAAATTGGGCTCAATTCGATGTAATGCAAGAAAGGGAGAGCGTAATGGAAGAGAGAAAGTGACTGTTATGCAACCGAGCTGTTGTTGCTGCTGCCGCATAGGTGCAACAGTCTTGAGACGACAACGACCGCCGTCGCCGATTGATTGAACAACAACAGCAACAGAAGCAGCCATTGCAGTGATTATCATTGGCTTTCGGAGCGAATGACTACACCGAATGAGCGTAGCTGAATGGCTGCCATTCGTCGGCCAACTCGGGCAGCAGTGGGCCGTAGCAGCAGTAGCACAAGCACAGTCTCTCTCTTTGATAATGACAGATGTACCAATTAGCCCGGTGGCACAATGGCCACGACCAATTAGGCAGCCTTACTCCATTGAAATACTGTCCACTGGCCCTCTTCCACTGACTACCGCCATTACTGCAGCGGCACCGATTCAGTCCAAGGTGTACAACGGTGCAAGCGACGACGACGACAAGTGCTGCCAACAATTTGTATGGCCGCCCTCGCGGTGCTGCCGTGATTGCGCCAATTCTCATCATCATCATCATCATCACCGTCGTTGTCGTCGTCGTCGTCATCTTTTCCCTTTCTTCCTTTCTCTCTCTCTCTCTCTCTCTGCTCCATCACTGACCACCACTCTCGAAGAGTCAGCGGGCGCCATTGTTGTGTCGTCGACACAACTCGAAATGACGCGACCTGTGTGCCCAATGAAGTGAGGGGAAGGGAAAAGGAAGAAGGCAAAGAAGGGGGAAAGAGAAGGGAAAGTGAAAACAAGTGCTGCTCTCCCCTCCAGGAGATGCACTTTGCTAAGCGTTTTACTGGGCAAGAGTTCTTTTACCACCACCATCACCGCCATCACCGTCTCCTAGCCGTACACCTGCGGTGAATGAGTGAAGCTGAAGTTGAAGCTGGAGGGAAGCGTGCATCGGTCATATCAACAACAGCCTGCAAGTCGTAGTTGCCGATTTCTCAGTCCGATTACGGAAGATGACGACGAAAGCAGGTGCGCGCGAAGGGAAGGGAGTGAGTGAGTGAAGAGTGTCCGCTGCTGAGAGAAATGACCTGCACGAGGACAGTGAGCAGTGGAGAGAAGAAGTGAAAGATGTTGAGCCACCGTTTCCATCCTGCGGTGGGAATGACCAGAACGAAGGCACTGGTGGTGGTGGTCACATTGCGCCTCGTCACTTGGCCTGCTTCCCTCTTGCAGACTCAAATGCACCACCACCACCATCACCACCATCACTACTGTTCCCCTGTCTGCAGGTCTTTTTCATTTGACCTCTTTCTTCTTTCTTCTTCTACACTGGCGCTGATTGAAGTCATCCCGTTCGGACTTGAACGCACTGAAGGCACAGTTGCGGGCGCGATGACAAGTGGGCTACGGGCGCTGATGAGGATGAGTGAGACTGAATGGGAAGCACACACACTGGCAGTACTCATTTGCCCAGCGACACCCAGTCGACTCTTTACGATAGTCATCCCCGTCGAATGACATCACCGACGGCGACGAAGACAACAAGAGCAGTGGCCGAAGGGGAAGAGGCATACGTGAAGCATCGTTTCTGTTCATCACTGCTCATCACATCCCTCGTCTGACTACCATGGAAGGCAACAACAGCAATATGCAAATATGAGCAGTGGAGATGCAACGTTCCAGTGCGTGCAACAGCCAGACACACACACACACACACTTCCAAAGAGGTCACGCGAAGAGGTCATCCCCGTCGGAGTGCTACCTTTCACTGCCTGCCTGCACACTGGGCTGCCGTACACACTACTAGCAAGGGTTATCATTGGCTGAGCAGCAAGTGCAAGTGCTTTTGTGAGCACTGTCCACTTAGAGTGAACAGGTCCGACAGGTTACAGTAGAGTGGAACTCTAATGGCGTCCGTAATGAGCCAGTGCACCAGCACGTGCAGGCGGAGATGGCAGTGTGTGTGTGTGCAGGTCGAGAAAAAAGCGAAAGCGATTGCTCTCTGCGACGAACGACGATCGCCGCGCACTGACCTACATCGCCCAGTTGCCGTCGCAGAGAGGCTGTGCTGCTGTCAGCTGAGAGGAGCTGTGCTCCCACCGGTTACGAACTGCAAGCAGGCCTCAGAGAGCAACAAGTTGCACTGCAAACAGTGCTTCAACTACTGCCAACCCTTGCTAGTAGTTCAGTGCGAGCAGAAACAGGTGGAAGGAAGGGAAGAAAAGAAGAAGTGGTGGCGGTGGTGGTGGAGGTGGAGGAGGACAAACCATTATCACCGAAGACAACTAGCCCACGACTGATCTCACACAGAAACCACAAATACTCAAAGCCCATTCAGTGAGTGGGCTTTTTGCTGCAAAGCCTCGCAGCAGATACTGACTAGAAGCCAAATGAGATCATCAGTGGTGCGTACGGGTCGAAGGGCGAATCGCTTCTGGAAAAGTACCGTAGATTGAGAGTAGCGCAACAGGCGAGGCAGAGAGAATGAAAAGGAGAAGAAGAGAGACTCTATCAAGTGAAAACATTAGCATTTAGCAGTGTGTGAGTGTGCGTTAGTTAAGATAAGGTGGTCTGTGCTGGAGACAAAACGTGACAGTAGTACGGCAGTGGTAGTGTCTAGAGAGGAGTGCTCTCGGGAAGTGGCCGATTGCTGGTCGCAGTGAAAGGGGCACGAAGACGGAGAGGACAGCGCCAGAAACGACGACGACACACAGCCAAATGTAGGCCACAACAATGCTGGCTGACTGGCTACTGCCTAAGTGGGTGCCAGTGCCACTGACTAACTCACAGAGAGAGTTGAGGGGCTGCAGAAAGCAGCTCAGCTCAGCTCAACGCTGGAGTTTAGGTCAGTTTTCCTCCTTGCAGAGTAGCGGCACTCGGCATCAGCAGAAGTCAGCAGCAGCTTCAAGTGAGTGATCCTCGGTGACGATCACTGAACATAAAACAGCAGCAGCTTTCGTCACTCTGCTGCACTCACAGGGAACAAGAATAGAAGAACGAAGGGGCAAAGTAGCAGTAACGGCAACCCGGACATGTCGACAGCAGGGACGGGAATGAGAACAACGGGGTTCTTGTTTGGTACAATTTTCCTCTGATCACTTGCACTAATCACCGTGAGGCTAGTTTAGCAAAGTGCAATGTGGCACGGCATCGTCACATCTTTCACAAAACAATGGCAAAATTAAGGCCACAAATGGACAGTGGCAGAGTGTGCTGAGAGTGAGAAAGTGATTGGGAAGTGGAATTTCCTTGATAAAATTCAGCTACTGACAAGTGTTGCCAGCACTTTGCTGGGATCATTACCCGCAGATTTAAAAACTCACCCGCTTGTGTGCTAACGAGGGGCAAATAAAATAGGCACGCGTTGACTTACAGCAAAGTCAAAACACGATCGCTCCTTGTCAATCGGCAAAGTCAGAAAGAGAAAGAGAAAGAGAGAGCAAGGCAAGGTAATTTGCATGCAGGCAGGTTGTGCGTGTTGCTTGTAAATTACAATGGCACCAAGACATGGCAATGCTGAACGAGCCACTGATGCGATGATCGATGCGACAGAGAAAGAGTGTGAGTGTTGATTTGAGTACTCGGTGCTGCTGCTCTCACAGCAGAATCGCCTGAGCGGTGGCCCATCAAGTGTCGTCTGATCAACAGCGACGCACACACACCTGCATCTCATTGACCTGACGCTGGAGGCAATTTAGAGAAAGTATATCCACGTTGGAAAAAGAAATAACTAGTGACGTAGTGATGGGGGTGATGGTGGCATCGATATCGACTTTCAAAGACTGACAGCCGCCGTCGGAAGTGAAGACAAATTGTCAACTCAGGTGGACCATACTGTCACAGTCGGTGGGTCAGTTTTGCGTTGGTAATAAATAAAAAAACAGACCGTTGATGGGACTGACGCCCCGGTAGCGCTAATTCCAGTGGTCAGCACCGAAACGGAACGTCGACCTAAATGTGCCAAAGCAGGTCTGACCGTTTCCGTTGACATCTAACAGCAGACATGTAGAGCAGTGTGTTAGTGATCGCAAATGAAAACAAAACTTGCATTGAATTGTCCTGCCGACAGTGTCCTCCTACTGCTGTCAATCAGAATAGCCCTACCGATCACTGGCAATAATGATCGCCGCTAGCAGTCAGGAAAACGGAAGGCACTTCAGAACCAGTAGGACTATTGCAGCTGCTGCTAGTGATAGTTTTTTTCGTGCCACAAGGAACTCCTACAACTAAGCCAATTCTGGAGGCAATCTGAGCCTAATTACATTTCTTTTCGTATGCACAAATGCGATGCCAGTGGCATCGAATAAATGGCCGTTAGCCTAACTGTTTGTTATGAAATCCGCCCAGTGTTCATTAGCATGCAGTCGACCATTTACATTCACGTTCGCAACCACGAGGTGTAAGTGAAAAGCGTCTTCATCGGCTGAGCTATTGCGTAGTTGCAGCAGTACTGAGAATGCCTTTTACCTCAAAAACTAATCTGGTCAATTGTCAATTGTCGCCAACACTTAGTGCCGCTGGTTTTGGTGACACGTGAAGGCAGTGCGAGATTTGTAGATCAACAGAAGCAGCAGCAGCAACACCGGCAGCAGTGACACAGTGACAGTTTGTGGCTGATTGATTGGACCGACTCGTGCGCCAGTGTTTAGGTTGTCCTGCCATCGTACACTGAGTCTACTCTACTGAACTGTACTGCTCACAGACCTCGATGGCCTAAATTCGATGCCAGCAGTGTAACACGAAAGGTGTCGCGAGTGCTATCGCCCTTACACAGGCACAGAAGTGGAAAGCCTTTCCTTTCCCTTCCACTGCTCTTGCTACTACTTTTCCCCCTCTCTGCCCTCACTGCAGAACATTCGACCGAGAGCCTGGCACACACTCCATATATATCTGAAGCTGATCAGGCACTACCTACACACCAACGGGGAAAAAGACTTGAAGGGAGAGAGAGAGAGAGAGAGAGAGAGAGAGAGAGAGAGAGAGAGAGAGAGAGGCGCGAGCTAATTAGCACAAAATCTACCTGCTCACCTGACTGAGCAGTGCACAGTGCATAGACACAGGCACTCCGCACAGAGCAGTCTCACCTCTGACCATTGCTTTGCTTGTTGCAGGCACAGCAGCGCGTACTTCGTTCCGGGCGCGATCGGCAGAGACTGATAATAGTGCAGCGCAGATAGATCGCTTCACCTGTCGTCTCTTTCTCTCTCACTCCGTCCATAAGGTTGGCAAGAGCAACACACTGCCTGGCAGGTAAACCGCTAACGGGTAGTACGTGCTACGTGACACTCTGACCACCAATGGCCTCAAATGATTGCAAACAGGGTGACAGGTGAACATCGTTCAGAACAGGCAGAAAGTGACCAGTGCGGCTACTGTGCTGCCAGGGAAGACAATGTGTCTTGGATGGTGCGTTGTAGCGCCCGGTGTTGAAGAGAGGTGGAGGTGGAAGTGATGGTGGTGGTGATGATGATGGTGGTGGTGTTGCCCTAACACACTGACTCGCTTCGTTCACTAGCCAGCGAGGCGAGAGTGAAGAGCGATAGAAAAGAAAAGAAGAAAAAACGGGTCACGAGGAACAACGAAGACATTGCGCCACGCACGGGTTAAGTATACTGTGAATGCGGCCACCAATGGAGGTAATCAGGAAATAGAAAACGGTTCAGAAACAGGTTTCCACCGTGCACTGTTGCGGTAGTGGTGGTGGTGGTGGCCAGAAGAGCTGGCTGAGCAGTAAAAGTAGACTGCTGCTGCTGCTGCTGTCCCACTGAAACTCCAGGCTTTGTGGCGTCATGAAGGGAAAGAGAAAGAGATGCACCATTCAGAGAAGAGTGCAATCGAGTCAGAAGGGGCAAGATGAGTCAACGGAACAAAGAAGCGTGTCCGTTGACACCTTGCAGGGATGTTACCGTTGCACCGTTACTAGCACTGAAGATGCAGTGGTCAACAGCGGGAAACAAGAGCATCAAAGAGCTCCAACACCACCACCACCACCATCACCACTGACACAGTAGGTGCGAACCAGTGTGTGTGTGTAAGAAAGGTAGAGAGAAAGATAATGGAAGGGAATGACAAAGGGAACAATGGGAGAAGAAGCATCAATCAGACAGGTAATCAATTGTGGACAATTGCTGGCACGTTGAATTAAGTGGACAACCAGTGAGCCTGCGTCGTCTATTGCCGCGCACCAGTGACTGGAAAAGAGCGGGGAAATCACAGGAAATTCTCGTGGTGATTGGTGGTGAAGCCCGAGAAGAGGTAACGAGAAGAGAGAGAGAGAAAGAATGAGGAGAAAGGCGCGTGCTGCACCGTGGGTACAGTGGCTAGGTGGTAGGGTGGCAGTGACGCCAAAGCGATATGCACTGGCGATGTCCTCACATGCAAACACTGCCAGCAGTCTGCGCCTCTGTATGAAGCCAGATGACGGCGATGGAGAGGCTTCACACTGCACCATGATTCACTGCTGACCACACACACACACGAATCAGACGATCTGTGCAGAATTTTGTAAAGAAGGAAGTACTGCAGTGCACTGTCTGAGTGTATGTGAGTGCCTTATCAATGTAAGGCACATCACAAATTGCGGTACATTTTTCATGACATTCTCTGCCTTTTTCCCGTGTCAGTGAGCGACAAAAGACAGCAGGAGATGCAAACAAAATGCGACAGCACCCAGGTACCACTTGCCGAAGGAGCCGAGTCCGAGACGGACATCAACAATCCTTCTTTGTTTAGAGAAAGAGAGATTGAGAATGGCAAAGCAGTGAAGCAGCGACAGAGGGGCCAACAAGTGTGTCAGAGCAGGGCTGCGGCAAGCAGTGCAGGTATTGCCATAAAATGCGAATACTGCCGACGTCAATCATTGTTTGATTAAAGGTACCACCAGGATGACGGCGGTACTGCTGATGGCTGTTGCGGAGGCCAGGCGACACAAGAGCAGAGAGAGAGAGAGAGAGAGAGAGAGAGAGCGAGCAATGTGCCGCGAAGCGAACGATTACCCCACGGTGTGTGTGTGTACGCTATTCATTAGACGACTACTTTCAACAATTGACAATTACACCTGACGCCCTCGATGGCGAAGCTGACTGACTGCCTGCCTGCCTGCCTGGCTGTGTGTGTGTGTGTGCTGTGCCTGGTTGCCTGCTCCACTGGGAAAGAGTTGCCAGAGAGCTAGCGATAAGTGAGGCGAGAAAGAGAAAAGAGGAATACGATGCGAGAAGAGAGAGAGAAAGAGAGGTAGGCAAAGATAGAGAAGAACGACAATGGCAAGCATGCAGTTGGGTTAACGGTTAACCTGATTACCGCAATGGGTAGTGCGGCCACTGTGGCACACTTTGCACTGCTCTGTGCACTCAATTCGGGCGACATCAAGGGTAGCTGGACAAATGCCTGCTGCTGCTGTTGCTGCTGTCTGCCTCCTGCACTGGCCACTGTGCTCAAGCTTCGCGACGAAGAGTACAGCGTTCGGACACTGCTGAAGACACAGTCAGAAGGTGACCTCATTCGACCGGTCGGCACAGTACCCACTAGGCAATAGCACAAGTGCCCCTCACTCACTCACTCACTCACTGAGTCAGTCAGTCTAATCTGAAGCAGTAGTGTGAGTGAGTGACTAGTGACTTCACTTATCTCATCATGATAATGTGATTATGGTCAGATGGCGAAATGAGGACAATCAGGGGTGGAGGAGAGCGACTATGGTCATGGGGAAAACGGATAGATGAACCAGTGTCGGTACTGACAACACCAACACCGCCGTACGGTACAAGGAATGCAAAAAAAGGAGGAATAAAAAAGATTTCACTTGCACCGTTGGCGGCCTGTGCTTTTGGTGTGGCATTCTTGGCGCCAGGTGTGAGGTCGACGGCGACACAGTTTTCCTGCTCTTTCTTTTTCTCTCTTTGCTGCAGTTTGGCTTTAGCTGCTGTTGCTGCAGCTGTTGTGCAAGTGAAGGTGTATGAAGGTACCTCAAAGGCGCCTCTTCTCCACCAGGGGCTTAAATATAGAACAGCAAAGGGTCATTCAACAGAGGGGGACACAGCAACACTGCAAATACACCCGAGAAATGAGTAGAGGGAGCGAGGAAAGAGAGAGAGAGAGGTAAATTTACATTTGACCTCGTTTGACATGGCGCCGCTGAAGAGAGTGGTGGTGAGCAGGCAAAGGAGCCATCAGCATCCGAGATGCATCATTGAGAGTGGCATCACTGGCAGTCAAAGCCCATCTCACCCGGTCACCATGATTTATTTTTTCATTAGTACAGCACACACACTCACACTTTAATTGAATCGCTATTTTCGGAGATTTAGAAAGCAGTGCCACTCGGCACTGAGCATTGAAAACAATTAAGCACTCCAATTAGGGGTTTCACCCTCGGTGTGCGAGATGGGCGATGCTGATCTATGTGCAAACTTTTCTCTGTCGATGTGTCCGAAGGGTCGGTTTGCAGTGGGATAGATTGAGAAATCACGAGCACAGCAAAGCAGTACAAACAGTGCAAAGTACAGCAAAAGTCGGTGCCATCGATAAGCAGACCAGGAGAAAAGAAAGACGGGTTAAGAGGGTGACGCAGTGATGCGATAAGGAAACTGGGTGATAGACACGATAAAGCAGTTGATGGACTGAGAGACGGCAACAAGCCTACTGCCGCCTCTGCTGAAAGACTCAATTGCGGCCAGTGGAACGGTGTGCGCCTCTGTCTGGTGCCATTGGCCTGAAAGTGTCGGCAAGTGATGGCTCTGTTTGAGGCACAGTCAGTGAAAAAGAGAGTCAATGTCCTGGCAGACCATCTGGACCGAGAATCGGGTGATGCACCTCATCAGTGGACAACTTTCATCATGAATCACATCATTCACTGTTGCTCTGTGAGTGCTTACTTGGTAGATCTGATGCAATTGGTAGGAAAACGAAGCTGCTAAAGAGGGTAGTACGTCAAGTGTGCGTACGTCTGAGCGAATGCAGAACTGATAAAAGCAGATGGCAGGCTAAGGGTAGTCGCATCGACGATAAGCATTCATATGACTGTGCGTAAGTGCACTGCTCATCTAGAGTAGCATCGAGTGGCCAACAATTGCAGATAGAGAGGCGACTGTGCTCGGCTACAGTTGCAGAAACATTGGCAATCGCACTGGTGCCGTTATTCCGAGAAATCAACTCGCCCTATCGATTCTACTGGAACTCAACGAGGAGAAAAGAAGTAGAAACAAATGGCACTTACCAATTTTTTCTTCTGTCTGCAGCTCACTCGGAGAGAGCATCGACTTGAGAATTGGTAGGCGTGACTCGCTACTAGTAGTTTTAGCATCGTTGCTGTTGTCGTCGGTGTTGTTTGATTCGTCATAGTACGAGGATGACTTTTTCTTCTCATCAAAGTGATCGTCGATATCGTCAACCTCAATCTCCTCGTCTTCGTCATCGTCGTCGTCGTCGTCGTCATCGTCAGCACCTGCATTATTCTTCTTGATGTAGCTAATCTGGAGATCACCATCGGTGTCCGCCGAAGAAGACGCCAAGACGATGGGCTTCATTGTCTCGTCCTCCTCTTCGTCATCCGAGTCGTCTTCGTCGTCGATGGCGTTCGCCTTCACCTGCGGACACTTTCCGTTCGATGTGGGCGAAGAGGGGGACAGCGATTTGGACTTGGCGCTGTCGTCGCTGGCGCTGTTGGTCGCTTCAAGAAGGGTCGGTCTAGAGGAGGTAGCTGCGGCAGTTGACGGTGCTTTGATTGTTGTCGTTGATGCCTGTGATGCCGCCGAGAGCGTTGAGGAGGCTGGTGAAGTTGGTGTTGCTGTGGCAGCGGCAAAGGCAGCTGATATTGAGAGAATCGCCGCTGCGGAGGAGGACAGCGCCGAGAGCTTGGAGAAGGAAGACGCACTGCCGATGGAGGGTGCTGAGGAGGAAGATAATGCCGGAGAGAGGGAGGAGGACGGGGGAGAAGGCAACGAGGTTTGGTGGTGGTGATTGTTGTGGCTGTGCGCTGGCTGATGCAAAGTGCTCGTCGAAGAGGAGGTCGGCGAGGAGCTGGACAGCGTCAGCGTGTCCACGTGAGATGGGGAGGTCCGGAGCTGCTTCGGCGGACACTCTTTCGGTGAGGAGGAGGAGGTGGAGGTGGTGGAGTTGGCCCTGCTGCCACCCGACAGCGAGTGGGACTTGCCATTGGCCACCACGGAGAGCTTCTCCAGACTGCCTCCGCTGCGGTCGCTGCTGGAGAGGTTGACGGGCAGGCCGTGGGTGCTCTTCGCCTGGTAGTACTGCGTGTACAGCTCATTGAGGTCGTCGTTGGCAATGTGCGCATTGTCGGGTCGGAGGAAGCTCTTGCAGACGCAAACCTCCATGAGGTCGTCATTGCGGCGCTCCAGACACTCCCTGATGCCCTCCAGCAGGCGGATCAGGTGCTCGTGGGTGGAGAGCGTCTCGCGGAGGTACTCATTCGTTCGGCGCAGTCGGACCACCTCGCGACGGGTCTCTTCAAAGCGCTGTCCGAGCAGACTGTTGACCTGCGCGAGTGAAGGCTGTTGCAGTGTCATCATCGTGGTGCCGGTCATAACCGTCCAGTGGGCAGTGTGCAGGACACTGCTGGGCAGGAGGTAGTGTAAAGTCGGTGATCAACTGTGGAGATGGCGAGGCGGCTATGGGCGATTAGTGGTACAGCACAGGGCAGAGGAAGGCACTCGGTCAAGTCTATCTATCTATCCTACTAAAACTAGGTCAAAGTTCGCATTCAGTAGTGCACCGTCATTAGTGGCGGGCGAGGGTTGCCGACAGAGGCGTCGCAAGGCAGGTGAACAACTGTGCTGGCGGTGATCAACTGTTGCTGGTGGAAGGGCGATTTATCGCAATCACCGGTGAGTGCGTGCCTGGTGTGCAGGCATCTGTTGTACAGTGGAGCACTGATGATGAGGGGTGCTGCTCTGGCTGATGCTGCTGACTGCTCAGTACCTTCAGGTGGTACCGAGGAGGAAGAAGGGCACCTGCAGGCCGATTCTGCCCAACTGAATCAGCTGAGAGTCAGCTGTGAATGATTCTGGCAGGCAGAACGGGAGACACCGTACACACACACAGCAAGCAGACATAAACACTGGGTGGACAGAGCCTTCTTGGGGACACAGAATTGCCAATCAAAGCTGTACACTGAGAAGAGAGGTAATTAGGGCGCCAGTGTGAGTAGTAGTGTGGCGGTGGTGGCGATGGTAAGGTGAGGCCCAACCGCACAGGGTAACGGCGCGGAAACAAATGACAGCCAAGCTCGTCTCGGCCGATGGCAGATCGCGCGCTTCGTGCCGTTACTCTCTCTCTCTCTCTCTCTCTCGCTCCTTTGCGCCGCATGCGCTCGCGCCGCCTTGTCTACCACACAGTGCAGTTGGCGTAATGTTACTCCCAATCCTCGACCCCCTTCATGTGCGACTCCGACATGTGCGAGCGAGAGAGCGAGTGAGAGAGCGAGCCAGCGAGCGAGAGAGTCAGCGGCGGCAGCAGCAACTTGTAACCCGTTTTTCGCCGTCGTTTGCAGGCCACAGCAGGTCAGTCAGTCAGTGAGCTGAGGCAGAGTGGCTCACTTCAACCTCAACTTCAGCGTCAGCCTCAGTGCTCCTTCCTTCTTCACGTCATGGCGCCCTGTTGCTTCTCCTCTGTTCTTTGCCATACCTCACATTCTCGCTTCATTTCGCCCCTTTCTTACCGCCACCACTGAGTGGAAGCATTGGCAAGGCGACACTACCACCACCGCCACCACCACGAGGAGCTGCTTCGAAAACGAGGTCAACGATAAGAAAAAGACAGCAAAGGTCCGACAGGCTGCTGCTGGCGCTGACGAGTACTCCAAGAGCCGACAAAGTAGACACAGGCAGAGTGGTCGTCGTTGTGGCGAGGATGGTGGTGGTGGCAGCAGCCTTTCTCTCTGAAGAGACATCCTGACGCCCGCCTAACCTCAGTGAAAGAGGAGAGGAGAGGCTGAGTCGCAGGTGAAAGATAACCTGCTGACCCTTATTCGTCTGGCGAACGGCAAGTGTACTACTGTGCTCGCTGCGAGGCACAGTGGTCGCAACAGGCAAAGGAAGAAGAAGATAAGATGCCTGCAGATGGGCACAGATTACACTCTTGTGCAATTGTAAAGGGGTCACTCCGAAAGACAGGTGATACTCCTCGTTCAGTGGTGCAGTAGTGCAGCTCGGCACACTGCTCTACTACAACGCCCCAGCCCTCTCTTTCCCCCTCCGTTGAGGTGCTCTTTCGGTAGGTATTTAGGCAGTGACGCACCACCGGATGGGAAGCCAACCCTCGCCATGTCTGCCTTCTCTGGGCACTGCGCCAGTCTCTTTCTCTCTCCCCTACACTCACTATCTCTGCCTGTTGCATTCCGGGGAGTTGTTTGATGTAATGTAGTTGGAGTGATGGTGATGCTGCCGTCGCTGTTGCTGCACAGTCAGTCAAGTGAAGCTCAGGCAGCAGTACTGTGCTCCTGTTCTTAGCGGCACAACTACAGCTGCCAGTGCAGCTTCTGAGGAGAGCAAATGAAAAGAAAGGAGCGTATTCCTGCTCTGCAATTCACTGTCTTAGTCCGTCACCCCTTTTCTATGCAGGCTGATACACACAGTCTTGGGAGTAGCTCGTCGGATGTGGCCAAATTTGGCATCCACCACTGTGCCTTCGAAATGAGCACATTAAGGAGTAGTGCAGTAGATCAATGAAAGAGAAAGGTAGTGGTGCACTGGCGGTCGTAGTGGTGATGGTGGTGGTGGTGGTAGTGTTTGTCGGTGCAGGAGGTACAACGAGTACAGGCAGAGGCAGGGTACTCTTTTGGACAGTGCTCAACACTCACTGAGTGCACCACTGACCGAGGCACTGCTGACATTCAAAGTGGCTGTCACTGCCGTTCCTGGAACACTCCTGATGGCGATGATTGAGATTTGCCTGGTGGAAGTGCACCCACCTAGAAGTGGTGACCAACGGCAACCCCAGCGTGTGTGTGCGTCTATGTCACAAGCATAGTACATGCATAGACACTCGCTATCGCACGTTGACCGAAAATAGGCCAACCAGGCAGCAGCAGATCGTGCCTGCTGCGCTGAGCACTGCTGCCTACGCTGCCTACGCCAGTGTCTGGTGTGCACTGGGCGCCAGTCCAGGGTAGTACAAGTGAGCATGGTGCCAAGCGACGGGGAAAGAAGCACTTTCCACTGCAGGCACTTCCATGTAATGAGGAGATGGCCAAGGACAACGGGCAGGCGCCATACGATAATTGGCAGCAGTAGTGAAAGATCACTCTGATCAGCTAGGCGATCGTTGCGACGGCGCCCTACCCAACAATCCACACAGCTACCCACCCTAGTGCACGGAATGCCAGTGCAACTGCCCAGACTGACTGAGTAACAGTGGGCTCACCAAGAAAGAGGCACGAGAGGAAGAGAGGAAGAGAGGGAGGCAGCACGGAAGAGTTGCCTACTGGCAGCACAACAGGCTGGCGGCAGTACATCTGGGTGAAGCAGCTATCTGACCAGCAAACACTACGACGACGACAACAGCAACAACAGCAACAGCTAAAGTCATCCAGTAGTTTGGTGGTTGTTATGAATGAGAGGCAGAAAGGGAAGAAGAAGAAGTGAACACTGAAAACTCTGCTACTGCAACTGCACTTGTCATCAGCATCGACCTGCTGCAGCCATATTCAAAGTATGCGCACATACTTCTTTTGGGCAATGCCTGCTTCACTTGGCTGCTGATACAGCACACAGCTGCACTCTCGCTTTCGACTACCACTTTCGACGACAGCGATGAAAGTGGAAAGAAGAAGAAGAAGAAAAGAGGCAAATGGCAAAAGCCCCCGTGCAGCGGGTGTTACTGTCGAATAGGAAGTGGAAGTGATCAGCTCAGCACAGGCAGACAGACAGGCAGGCAGCCTGACAGTGCTGGTGGAGAGGTCGCTTGGCGCCCGCCGGTGTGCAGCGCAGTAGACAACGAAAGTAAATCACGTTTCTATTTTGTGTAACAGCAGTGAACGGTGAACAGCAACGGCAGCGTTCTCTGCAGTGGTACTTATTTATAGCCACGATTGCCACTCAAATAGAAACCTACAAACGGCAAAACAATGCCACTGCTTGCGGAAATGCGAGGAAAGAGCGAGGCTGAGAGAAAGACAGCGGAGAGAGAGAGAGAGAGAGAGAGACGGTGCCACCAGGCAGATTACTCTCACTCTCACTGGCTGACCACCGCTCTCTTCATGTCGTCTCGGTCCATCGCCAATTGAGTTGATCTGGCTCAGGTAAAGGAGTTCACAGAGGGGGGGGGGAATGCGCAAAGGCACGTGACAGGTAATGTGCGGCAGGTAGAAAACAGAGAAAGACAGCGGCGCCTCTGGAAGCTTCCCTCGCTGTCCTGATCAGCGGAGGAACCAGTGGGCTCTTCTCACTTCTGTCTCGCTTGATCAACTGACAATTCAAAGTTCCGTTAATTGGCTACTGCTCACTGAAAGCACTGCCCGTGCCAGCAGCTACTTGTGCCTCAGCGCAAGATTACTACTGCTGTCTTGAGGAGGAGGAGGACAAAAGTACTAACGTACAGTGCCATTACTCCTCCACTGACTCACCTGCTGGAGGTGAGGACGGCAAGGGGAAATGAACAGCAGCAACAGCTGCCCAAAAGAACAGTCACTCGGGGAAAGTGAGGGAGAGTAGGAGAGAGAGAGACGGCGATGTCGTAAGGGGCCACTACCGGCGCGTGTGAAGGTAAGTCATTGGCACAGTTAGCGACAGCAGTTCGCTGAGCCACCATCGGATGAATCTGCATCATCGCAGGCAGTGCAGCCATCGCCGAGGCCACTGATACGGCCAAAGTGGTACACAGCGCCGCTCACTCTCTTACTCTGTCCTCCTTACCCTTTGTCTTGCTCAGTGCAGTTGAAACATACACACACTCACTCTCCCTTCTCTGCTGATAATTGGACGCTCTTGGGCAATGCACACACTCCAATCGAACACTTTCGATGCACCTTCGAGGCAGCCTCAATGCCGCAGCTGAGCATTGTCTGAGCCGTTTTGGTGATCCAGCAGGCAGATTGGCAGATCAGAGCGACGACGGCTCAGCAGCAGCTCATCAGAGTGGGGGACAGTGTCTGAGTGACCTGTTCACCGCCATTCACCACACTATTTGGAACGGATGGATGTGCAGTGCACTACAGTAACTTACGTGGCCGTTGGCGGTGCACTCGTACGCTTCCATCGCTGCCAAGTGATGCGCGCATTGGTAGTGGTAGTGGTGGCGGCGGCGGTGGTGAACAGGTCAGCGAGGCGGCGGCGACGGTGGTGGACGTGCACGTGCAACGACTGCACTGACGAAGCCATTGCCTCGGCGACACATTCGCCTGCTATGTACGCAGAGAAGGACGTCCAGGCGAGGTTAGGGAAAAGAAGTGCACCATCGATCGACGTGTTGATGTAAAGCTGCTGTCAAAGAAAATTTACAGCAGGCTGACAGGGTTTCTGGAACAGTTCATGAGAGTTCAAAACTGATTTAGCTGAAGCAGTAGTTTGACTTACGAGAATGAAAAAATCATCTTTTCAATGTGTCTTAAGGGGTGAGAGGCATACAACACTGACGACAGGCTAGCTAAGAGTATCCTAAAGCCACGTCAAACCTCTGCTTATATGCAGGGGGTAAGGGTTTGATATGTTCTAAAACACGTCAATAAAACAATACCACAACATCTTTTAATAAAAAAACACAGAAAACTTAGGGCTAACTCATTAACAAAAAGTACAGGTAAACAAGCCCGTCATCTCCGAGTGCAAAATAAATAGCCGACCTAATACCACCGATGGTGCTAACCTGCACCTTCACTGCTTCAATTTCATCTTCTCTACCTGTGCCAAAAAGATCATCGCGATGGACTCACGTTTGCAAAGCTAAGTACTGCCACTGCTTTCTTTAGTACTGCGTGGGATTTAGTGCACTCCTCCGCCATGGATTCATTCGGGTAGTCACTTGAACTGTGGCCACTCGCTGACACTGCTGCACAGTGACCAGTGCCACTTCTTCAGCTACCACTAGTGCTGCTGCTGAATTGGCACTGCCGCCTGTCAACTGAAACACTTCACTCGTCGGCGCTCTTGTGTGTGTGTATGTGTGTTTGCAACTGTCGAAGGGACTCGCTCGCTTCTCGGCGTAATGATGATAATGATGGCTCGGCCGATTAAAGGTAAAAGTGATGTGTGTGTGTGTGTGCCGAGGCGCGAGAGAGCGCGCACTGGTGGTGCGTGCAGCACAAGTCCGATGAAGTGAGAGGTGCTGATGGAGTAGGGGAGAGTAAAGCTGAAGTCAGTTTCAAGGAAGATGTCAATGCAATGTGCACTGTTCTCTCATGCAAAAAGTTGTTCCACACAAGTTGGTCGTTCACCAACAATGACTCTGCTCCGCCATGTGTAAGGAAACACTGTTTTGCATCACACACACTAGCGCTGTACGTCGCTCAATAAGTCGATTCGATGATGAGCATGATGAAGGAAAAAAGGGGTTTAAGAGAACACACTCAACTCGTGAAATGTGCGCTTGTCTGCACTGCCGACTTTTAATAGAGTTTGAGAGACTTCTCTAAGTAACTTTCTACTTCAAAAATTCAAAAATTAAGATAGGCTACAAAACAAAAATATAACTTAAACATTGTTCTACAAAATTAATTGAATAAAGATTGGCACCTGACAAACTAAGTTTTTCGGCAAATATTTACCGAAATTTATCCGTGCTAATAAACAACTTCGCAAAATCTGCACGCTAAACTATAGTCCACCTTAGTGTCACCTGAATTTCTTTTTTATCATAAACTTCATTCTGTAAGTGGCAGCGAAGATAGAGCCGCCTAAAAAGTGCATCGAGATCCACTAAAGTACAGGCACAGTAGAGCCTACATTCAGGCGCAAAGTGCTCCCTAAGGTGGTGAATGCCCGCCAAGTAGGACATGGCGAATGGAGCTGACTGAAGAGCAATGGCGGCGGTGGTGGTGGTGGTGGTGGTGGCTGTGGCGCACCTCTCTGCACTCTCTGGAGACACCGCCGCTATTGCTCCAATGCTATCGATCGCCAGACGATGATTACGCTGAGATGCGCACTGCAATCATAAGTAATAATAATAATAATAGCGGCAGTAATCTGCAGTAATATTATTGACAAATAAATTCATGCATTTGATGAGACCGTGTCAGCAGTGGAGAGAGGAGGAGGAGGATGCCATCACCATCACCACCACTTGATGGATCACTGACCGAACGGCGGTGCTGGAATCACTTTCCCAACGAGTTCCGCTGCCAGTCCCCACCATCACCACCATCACCACCAGCAGAAGCAACAGCAGCATCCGCAGCAGCACCATCTCATTTGTCTCACCTCTCTCGACCTGACCACTGCTGACCGAAAGAGCGCTATTAGCGGTGCTGATGATCTGTCAAGAAAGGGGAAGAAAGAGATAGGAGGAGGAGGAGGGCAGATGCAGGCAGTGGTGGCGGTGGTGGTTGTGAAGCCTCTGCTTCTGTTGTTGTAGTACGGCCAGGTCACAGCGAAACTTCAATTGTTCGCCAGACTTTGCCACGATTCAGATCCACTTGTCCGAGGCTGACACGAGCGATTGGCACAGAGACAGGCAGGAGGCAGCAGGCAAAGCGACCGACCGACAGTGGGAGCACACTTTCTCTTTCTTCCCTCTCTGGCTCATGTATCCCATTTTTCCACTTCAAATTGCTCCCGCGTCCGTTTATCCTTGTCCTAAATTGCGCCGAATTATACTGTTCTATACACACACAGGCTCACTGAAAAGGAGAAAGAGAAAAAAGAGAGGCAGAGAGCACCGATCGGAGCAAGTGATCGAACTCTCCCTACGTGTAGAGTGGCTGCTGCCGTTGCTCCTATCGAAGCAGCTACCACGCACTTTTTGTGTGGGGTAAAAAGGATTGGCCCCGTTCGCCTTGCAAGCACTCACTGGCTGCTACTGCTTACCATGGCGTAACAATTACGCCAACTGTTCCTGCTCAGGGATACCACCGCCACCGCTGCTGCTGCTCATGGGCCAATTGTGCAATTGTGGAACCTTTGGTGATGGCTGCTGCAGCTGTTGCAGAAGTGTGAGAGGCAACCATTCGTGCTTTGGCGATTACCTTTCTCGTCAGAAGCAATTTGTCAGGCTATTCGAAAGTCTCCTTCTTAGCGCGCCTTTTAAATCAAAAGCAACATGAGCGTAATCTGGTGACGGCAGTTTGAAAAATAAACTTTTCTCAACATTTCAGTATGTGCAGCATTTATAAATATTTTTAAATGAAAAAACAAATACAATTCGGTATTACCTAGTTTGGTTAGATGATTGGAAAGACGATGATGATGAGGATGATTAGAAGAGTTTCAGGTGGCCCGTTACTTTGTCAATGAGATCTCCTCGGGCAGGTCCAATTCCACCGACCGTTCGCGTACCGCTTTCTACCTGCGTCCGGCCAGCGTCTTGAATAACAACGCTGATGAGGCCTGATTGCTTTGCATTCCGAACAACTTCCAACAGTTCTTGTTCACTGTCCACCTTGAGCACCACTTTCCGCTGTCCACAGTTCATCCACTTTTTAAGTAAACCTTTATCTTTACGAGCTTGAATGTATGCAGAGAGCTGTTTGCACGAAAGATAAACATTATAAAATGCCTGATGAAACAACTAAATACAACTTACCGAAGCATGTGAACATTGTGCGCAAGCTTTTCCCTTGCCCATCTTAAGATCATTGCGGACAATAAGCACCATTTTATATTCTGGATCGCCGCTTAGATATGGCTCATGTGTCTCCATCACGGTAGATAGCACTCGAGAAGAATTTTGTCCAAGATAACGAGCCAACGCTCCACGACCAAAGTAGCCAAGAGATATTCCGACTCCAATACCCGCTAAAAGGTAACTGATTTCTCTTGACTGAAGTGAGTTTAGCAGAGAAATCATAGTCTTTTTGCCGACGTTGCGGATTTTTTTTTTGTGTTGGATCAGATATACTTTGGCGATTGACGTTGGACAAACGATACCGGTGCAACGAAAATGTTACGATAATTTGATGCTCTTACGGAGGCAGCTGATACAGATTGTATTTTGTGGGCTGAGTTCGACTAATAAATTGTCGAGAGACGGAAAAGAGAAGGTAAATAATTAAGTTCCGCCTACTTTGGAGATCGGCACACTTTGCTTCTTTATTTTTTGTTGCGCAAATCTTCAGCGCATGCTACAAAATTGCAAAACAAATCAACAATTAAAGCCGTCCGCAGAAGATGTTTTTCCAGAAACTTCACCAACTAAACGTTAGATCAAAATTAGCTCCTTGATAAAAGCTAGTCACCAGTCAAGGGCATCTTATGTTTATCGGTGAAGTTATTTAGGCTGGAGATTTTACAAAGATAAACTTGAAACATTTCTTTCGGTCAGATTACGAAATAATTTGTCCGTATTTTACGAAAGGCCACTTTAAGGCCGATTCGCCGCCGTCAAAAAGCAGCTAGCGCCGCCTGCCCAAAGTGAAATTAGTTAACCGTTGAGAAAATGGCACCTTTGGCTGTGCATTTGTTAGCATTACGTAAGAAATGCCTTTTGCACAGCAAACGGTGCTGGGCTGCAACAAAGAGCTAGAGTTAGATTCTAACAGAGGGCGATAGGAGTTGCGAGTGTCATCGGCCGAAATTATAAGCACATTTTTCATCAGTCTTTTCAGACAGTCGCTTTTCGGGGTTCTCACTTGCCGCCTGACAAGCGTGTTTTCTACGCCGCTGCCTCCCTCGCCGGTCCAATTGGATTCACCTCCGCTTTTGGCCACATCGATTTGCCTTCCTCTGTCGTGACTTGCCGTGGTACTGAGCGTTCTGAACTTGGCAGACATCACTGTCCGATCAGCCTCGCCACAAGCTGCCAAATTCCGAGTAATCACACTCCTCTACAACAAACCGTCAAAGTCAATCGATATGGCAACTACTGTCAAGTAAGTTTACAACAAAACGGCAGCTTCTGGAGACTCTAACTTACCATCTCACTTTCTTTTAGGCCTGCTCCCGTCAAGTGGGCTCAGCGAGCTGATCTTGTCTATGTCAACTTCGAAGTCCAAGACGTGGAAAATCCTGAGGTCTCAGTTGAGGAAAACAAGGTCACTTACAAGTATGTTTGGAGCAATGCATTCTTATGTCAGTTACATCAGAACTAATTTTGATTTCTTGTATTCAATCACAGGGCAACAACCAAAGACAAGCAAAAGTTCGAGACCGTTTTGAACCTTTTCGGCGCTGTGAAGCCCGGCGACTCCAAGTGGATCAACCGAGAGCGCGGTGCTGAGTTTGTTCTCATCAAGGCAGAGCAGGGTTTCTGGAAGCGACTTCTTAAAGAAGACACCAAATACCATTGGCTCAAGGTGGACTTTAACAAATGGAAAGATGAAGATGACAGCGAAGACGAGAGCGCCGCTGCTGGCGGCCCAGGAGGTGGCACTAACTTTGAGGAGGTTTGTTGATTCACTTTGGAGCACTTTGGTCTCTAGAGAACATAATGATACTTCCTTTTTTAGATGATGAGACAGATGGGCGGTCTTGGCGGCGGCGGTGCTAGTCCTTTTAACGATTTGGATGACCTCGATGTCGGCGGGGTAAGGATAGGGAAGAGGGAGTGTTTATCTGATGATAACTGAGCGTTTATTTGCAGGATGGAAATGAAAACGACAGCGACGACGAGCAAATTCCCGAGCTGGAAGGCGAGGCTGAAAAATAGATATTTCCACAAAACTGTCCAGTCATGATGTCAACACAAATTGTAACTTACTGCTTCGAGTTGTCTAACACTCGAAACTTTCTTCCTTCATCATATTCCAAAAATCACCTTTTTACTACCTTTGTACGTTAGAACAAATCAAATTTGATTGAACTAAGATCACACCCTCTCCAGTCTTTTGTATTGGGCATCAAAAGCATGGTTAAGCAGCGAATTAATATCAAGATTGCTCTTTAATGAAAATAAGTAGTATTTGTACAAGAAAAATCTTTTCTACAAGTGTGTGTGTAATACTTTGAAGCTGGGTTTAATACTCGTTAGTGATCTCAGATGCTCTCGCACTGTTTGGTGTTTAGGGATTTTTGCCAGTATTTTCATTTGAGCGATGCGTGCTCGCGTTTACCGCCGCACGTTCTCTATTTACTTTGCGCGAATCACAGTGTACTGAGGGCATTCCACTTGAACATGGCTGTGGTTTGAAGCGTTCCGGATGTATAAACCTGTTCTTGAAAATCTCCACAAGTTTGCGTATAGCTTGTAAGCAGAACCTCTCTTCAAGATGGTGCTCTGCTGGGGTACTTGCACTGGGCAGAGATGATTCCGAGGGAAGAGGACTGCCGGAGATGAACAAGGGAAGACCGAGAAAGGAGTAAACGCTGAGGACAGCTAAACAAAGGCAAATCATGGTTTCAGTTTGGCGGGAAGTAAAGTGGTAATCGAGAAGTAATGAGATTCATCTCGGAAATGGTTCGCCTTATATAGAGCAGTACCACCACCACCACCTTGTTTACGTTAATAAGCACTTATGGTGGTGATATCTCTAGGGCTAGCCTTGCCTGCTGCCGTCTCTCTCTCTCTTGTCAGCAGACTTGTGATCGCCCGGTATCGAGAAGTACATCAGACAGACCCTGTACACGACGTCTCAGTTGATCAGCGGACACTGCTTCGCCACTCCAACACGCCCTGATTGGGTGATGGTGACAATTCCCAAAAAGATCCCCATTGTCCTCATTAAGCTGCTGCTGCTGTTCTCGTCGCACACACACACTTAACTGGTTCAGATGACACCACCTTCTCTCGATTACAGGACAATTACGCACGAGACGAGAAAAGGTATAATCAGTAGTCCAGAGCAGTTGCATGCCCTAGAGGACACTTATTTTGTGTGAAATCTTTTATTTTGGATTAAGGCTGGCTGTTTACTTTTATAGGAAATAGTAGTAGAATGAACGACAGTGAGTAATCGATTTCCGGTGGTGTATCATAGGGTTTGTGGTGTGTTTTAATTAAGTTTAGTTTCTGGGCTAGCGACGATTGGCCAGTGGTGTGGCACAGGCTGCACAGCTGCCATGGACTGCTCTCTAATAGCTCGTGCAAATGCATTGAGGGTTTGTGCTTTGTAGTGTTTTGCAATGTAGCGGTAGATACTTCAGATTGTGCTCAGCAGGTTGATTAGGACTATTTTTAGTAGTCGTAGCAGTCGTACAGGGTAGCTGTGCTGGCGGAATGCGACACCTACTTGAGGGCAAATGTTGTCGCCTTCTTCACTGATTTGCCACACTTTTAATCTACGGATTTTTCCAAGGGTCTGAATCTCTTCTGCCATCATCTGGCGATCGAGTTGCCGGATTCGGATTTAGATCTCCCTTTGTTCGATCTTCATCGCCGTCCTTTCGTTCTGGACACCTGGCTAGAATGCCGGTAAAGCACGGCGCGCTTGGATTGTACTCTCTGCGGCGTTCCTTCATTGCGTTCTCCCAGCTTCTTTGCTGCTCATGTGTTGGGCATATGGCGAAGATTTGACATAACGCGTAAACTGGCAAAACTCTTGTGAACCGTGCTTTTGCAAAAGAGGGTCGCTCCATTCTGAGAAAAAAGTAATGAACAGATTCCATAATGAAACCATAGTCAGCCAATCAATACACACAGCCTGGCGTGCTAAAGGAAACTTACCCTAAATTCTTAAACACTGGCAAGTGTTTGCCCAGCACTGTCGGTTGATCAATTACCAACGACAGGAGAAGCATGGCACAAGTGAGGCGAAGAATCATCGTGGTGGGAACACATTAACTGTAACTTTTGCAGTTGGCAGTCTGTTTGAGTTTGAGTTTGAGTTGCGTGAGTTGGCAGCTATGACTGCTCATCGATTAGTTGGAGCCATTTTATAGTTTTGTCGGCCCGACCCTCTGCAAAAACAGATTAACAGTAGTACTTCTCGTGGCTTATCGGTTCAAAAATGCGCTTCCCTCGTGAGGCACTCAACAGTTCCTTGGTTGTGGCGACTTTTATAAGAGTCGGTAGAATTGCACCGGACAACGGGTCTTGTAGATGATAACTTGTTAGCATTTATTCTATGAGAAAAAAGCCATAACTGAGGCAAGGAGGGATGGAAATGATGCAAAATCTGATGATGATGATGATGGACAGGTGAAAAACAGTGCCCATTGAAAGCATCACAGGGATCTGCAGCGACAGTGAACAATTGCACTGATGACTGACTTTGACTTAATTAAAAGTGACAAGCAGGCAAACAGTTGCAGGGGCAGAGGATTACTTGCCACTCATCTACAAGTTCGGGGGTCGAAACTACCCAATAGTGGCGGAAAAGGAGCAAGTACAACATTAAAACTTTTATTATTTGGTGCTCAAAAGTAAGTAGTGCAGACAAAGAGTGTGAGTGTGTTGCAAGACTAATTGCTCATTATAGAGAAGAGCAATTGGGTTGCTTATAGTGTTGCTGCTGCTGTATATGATGACGATGCAGCATTCATCATCTATTCCTGGTGTCTCGTACAACTGGGGCTCGATGTCGTGGCCAGCAGTGGTCGGCGGTGTTGTGGACACCAGCAGGTTCGTTTGTAATGCAGATCAAAGTGTGATGAGTGAGTGGTGGGATGTTGCTGAGGATGAACACAGTGCAGGCTCACGGATTCTTGAAGTTGTCGCCATTGTTATTACTATTGATGGCGCCCTTCTCCTTGTTTGTCTTTGATTGTTGGCAGTTACTGCTCAGGATTCCGCTCAGGCACTCGCGTTTTCGAAGATTACGAGCTTTTTCCACGATGGCTTTCATTTGATGTAGCTTAGGCATGCCGCTCTCTGCAAAAAACTCAGCGTCGTTTAAAGCTTTGGAATCTGAAATGCTGTATGTAAAATTTTCTCGGGTTAAAAATGACTTTTAAAAATAAGTAAAAAAATATACCTGTTGAGAACACCAGCAGTCCTTTCAGAGCAAACAGTGCCAAGAAGGGCTGAGAGAAGCACACAGGCTGCGATAGGTAGGAACTTCATTTTTAGGCTTTTGAAAAAATAAAAAGTAAAACTTGGAAAAGTGTGGACTGAATAGAGGCCCCTCAAAGAAGTGAGCAGGTATTTATAGCCTTACTAGTGAGTTCCAGTCAGCCTATAGGCGGGAAGAGCGTTGAGGTGTAGAGGTGTAGTCACACCTAATCAACAGCACTTGTCACTCCATTGCCGGTGACATGTCCGTTTCTCAACAAGTCCTGCGATAAAACGCCATCGAAATAATCGAACCACTTGCCGTCTCCCAATCTGTTGACAACTGACTTTATCAGGTGTAGCCAATTCACAGCTGCGCGACAACAGACAAGAATGGTACTAACCAGATTGTGTCGCAAGAGAGGTACATCTTTGAAGTGTAGTGGTAGTGCCGCGTTTCAACTGAATCAAGGTAAAGATGATGCGGAATCAATTGAGAATATACAGTCTTGAGTGAAGAGATAGTGCTCCAACAAGTGGGCACTGTTTTTAGTTTTTGGTAGCTGGAAAGTTTCTGGTAAAATGCCCAATCAAAAAAGCAGATCAAGTTCAATGATGCTACCCAGGATGATGCCATATTGAAGGTGATTGATGGACAGGTGATAGTGTCCCAGGTCGACGGTGGCAGAGGAAATTTACCGAACCAGGAGGGGTAACCAGAGGAGGGGGCAGTTGTTAGTAGGAAGAACGGTGAAGTGCTTTGCTCTGCTCTCTCCTCTTGGAATGCATCCTTTGCCTTCACGGGTAGAGAACAAGTTATGGATGGCAGGGCCTTGATGGCAGGCCGAGGGTGAAATCACTTGACTGCGTGATTACCTTCTGATTAGGAAAGCTGGCTGCTCAATTGCCAGCACTTTGATTAGGAAAAGATAGAGCTAGGTGAAGGTGAGATCTGCTGGTTCTACTGTTGGTGCATTCGCTTCGTTCATTTTGCCGCTAATTGGTCGTAATAGTAATGAATGGCAGCGTAGCAGTAGACTGGGGATGGTGATGGCACAGTCCTACCGGTACCGACCTTGCACCGGACGCCAGAGAAGGACCATTTGGGGAGGACAACATCTGAAAAGGACACTGGAGAAAGACGGTACCTGTACAGATGTACGGTGGACAGTTGTTGTTTGTCGTCTGATGCGACGTGTCAATTGGTTTCGCTAAATATAGACACTCAAGTGCATCATCATTCCTCCATTTTATCAACAGTTTTGAATGAATAATAAGCAATTGAAGGTTACAGAAAAAGGCCTAACGGTGCACCGCACAACTTGTTTGTAGTGTGTGTTGTGGCTCTTTACGCTTTTGAAAGTGCCGGCAAGTTTATCCGACAACGAGGTTTTCACGTGAAACGAGGTCTAATTCCACTGAGTGTTCTCTACTTTTACCACCTTTCCATTGTGACAATCGACTGGTTTTTATCAGTTTGTAAACACATTAACACCTTTGCTTTGATCGCACTCACACTTACATCAATCACTTGATTAGCACACATACTCACACTTACCTGTACACTGACTTTAATGAGGCGCCAGTTTAACAACGTATTGGCGAGCTGATGATGAGCTGGCACCATCCGAGTTCATTCAATTAGCCACTTTTTGGCACAAGTATCGATACTGAGGCGAGAGAAGTATGCTGTCAATTAGCCATGCTAATGATGTTACCTTAGATAATGACAGTGGTCGACAGTTTGAGGGGGATTGCCGTTCAGAGGGGACATCGAACGACCACCAATGGTAAACTTCTCTGACATGTGGCGCCAGACTGAGACTTAGTCTGCCTTGGACGTAGTGGAGTTGTGAGCCAATGCTTCTCAGGCATTGAAAGTCATTTCTTAGAGAACGGGCAATCGGATGGAGGCATCAGTCGTGGTGCCAAGATGCTGTCCCATGAGTCACGGCTTTTGTTAGCAGATAAAACACCTCAATAAACAAGTCATTCTAAATGCATTATCACTGCGATTCAGTGATACGAGACAAGTGCGTAATTTTAAAGAATTGCAAAAAAAATTAAATTTTTGTAATAAATTAGACAAAACTGGTGCAAGCTTTTCGATGTAACAAAAGTTCACTGAAGTATGGGTAAAAGATATTGGCAAATATTGCCCATGCGCTGCAGTGCACAGCACTGGAGATTAGGCAACAACAAACAACAAAATCACTCAGTCATCAGTCCGCCTAGTGATCCACCTGTGTGCTCAGATTGTCTTACCTTTCTGCACTAACATGGAAGTGATCCTCAACAATGGAGTAAAGTTTCCGGTCATTGGAGGTGAGTGTGTCAGATCAGTAATAACTTCTACTAACACAGAGTGTTTTGGTCATCTGTTTTCAGTCGGGACGTACCTGATGAGCGACAAACCAATACTGAAAAAAATCATTACTGAGTCATTTAAACTTGGATATAGGTTAATTGGTAACTACTATCAAGGTGCTATCGATTTGTCACTTTACTTTTACTGTGCACATTTTGTTTCCGTGTTGCGGTGTTTCTATTTATAGACACTGCCCGTGTGTATCGAAATGAGGAGTATATTGGCGAGATTATGGCCGATCTAGGAAGTTATGGTCTCAAACGAGAGGAGCTGTTTCTAACGACAAAGCTGAGTATGTCAATTGGTTGATTGCTTATCCGATTACTACTAACTCTTTGCTTTCTCATGAACAGGTCCTGCTGATCAGGGCAAAGGCAACTGCAAGAAAGCCATCCTCGATGCTGTCAAGAAGCTTCAGGTAGCTTACATTGACTTGGTTCTGATTCATTGGCCTGGCTCCAGTAAACTTGCACATGATGATCCAAAGAATGCTGAAAGGCGTAAGGGTAGTTGGGAAGACTTAGAAGAGTTGCACAGTGAGGGCATTGTCAAAAGTATTGGCGTGTCCAACTATACGATCCGACATTTAGAAGAGATGATCAATGCACAAAATGGTTACGCAAAAATAAAACCAGTTGTCAATCAGGTACCTTTCTCAATTGATCGAACAACTTGATTAAAATAAAATCTTTTTTGCAGGTGGAAGTTCATCCGCTATTTTTCGACAAAGAATTGATTGACTTTTGCAGCAAAAACTCTATCGTAGTGCAGGCGTATTCATCGCTAGGTGCTGCAGATGGCTGGCCAGTGCTGGCAGAGAATGCAACTCTCAAACAAGTGGCCTCCAAGTACAGCAAATCAGTGGCACAAATCTTGCTGAAATGGGCTTTGCAGCATAATCTCTGTAAGTAATACTTTTTATAAATATTTTAACATCTTCTTATTGATGTTCATCAACTCAGGCATCATTCCAAAAACATCGAAAGTTGAAAATTTGAAATTGAATTTTGATTTGTTCAACTTTGAGCTTAGCAACGAAGACATGGTTGCTATTGATGCTCTCAATAAAAACAAAAAGTTTTGCTGGGATCCTTCCACAATTTGCTAAATTTTCACACATATTGTTTGTGAACATAATTAAAAACATTTGCAAATGATTTAAAAACCTAACGAAATAAAAATTCATGATTTTTGAAAACATAACACCTTATGTGACTGGGAGGCTTGTGTTGATATATTTTTTTATTTTCCAAAACCACATGTTTTGAAGTTTTTGTTTATTTCTGCTACAAAATATTCCGGTTTTGAAGAATGCTATTCCGATAGATTGAGAAATCGATTTCACTGTTTCCTCAAAAATGTCTAGAATCGTTAAGATATACCGTACCTTAAGAAATAACTGGAAGAAGACCGTTTTCTTCTCCGGTTTAGCGTCTTATGGTGCGAATTGGGGCTATGGAAAGTACATGTAAGTGCTCTTGAATCTGTAACTGAATGTGATTGAGTTTATTAAATATCTTTATTTTAGAGAGTTTAATTTAATGAAAGAATTTTCAGAAGAAGCAGTGGTAAGTAAAGTATCTTGGCAATTATTTAAGCATTATTCACCTGTTTTTCGTTTTGCAGAAATATGGTCAGATCAAATTGCCACCGTTTCTTCCAACACGGCATGTGACTGTCATTTTGAATCCAGTTGCTAACAAAAGAAAATCAAAAGCAGATTATGAAAAGTACTGTGCTCCACTATTCCATTTAGCTGGTCTCAAAGTTAGCGTCGTCACAACTGAAACTGAAGGACAGGCAAAAGATTTAACGGAAATCATGGACAACACTGACTGTATTGTGGTGGCTGGTGGTGATGGAACAGTTCATGAGGTTCTAACTGGTCTTCTGAGAAGAAACGATTCGCATATTGCATCAAAGCGGTTCCCCATTGGCATTTTACCAGTCGGTAAAAGTAACAGAGTGGCTTACAAGTTGAACAGCGCTTTTAATGAAAAGGATAGAAAAGCAAAGTATGTACAATCGGTTTTTTGTTTTTGTTCAATATTAAAAGTTTACAATTTACATAGAATCTTGGGAGAATCTTCAATGGCGGTGGTTCGGCAAGTACTAAGCGAAATCGATGTTATGATGGTTGAAGGTGACCAAGGTCGGCCCGTTTTTACTATCGGACAGCTGAGCATTGGCCAAATTCGAAATACGATCAGTAAACTAGATCAATATTGGTACTTTGGACAGACGATGAAGCCGTACTTGACATTTTTCTTTCAATCATTCAAGGTAACTTTCAAAGTGAGTAAGCATTGTTTTGACTTTTTATTATTTTTAGAATCTGGCCGAACTATGGGACGAAAAGAAACAGGTTGAGGTTTCCTATACAAAACCTTGTTCTGGTTGCTCAAAATGCTATCAACTTTACACTGATTTACCGCAACAGTCAAGTGCCGACAGCTCGGTAACAGGCCAATCCTCCAGCCGATGGTGGCACATGTTTTTGCCACGTAATCGACCTCAAAATCAAATACCTGACCCAAAGGCTCTTGAATTAGAAAGAATGAAAAATACCGAGAATGACGAGTGTGACAAGTGGCAATCTTTAGAAATTAATTCAAAAAATATAATTATTCAAAATCAAATCGGCGACTCTGAAATTCAAATGATCATTCATCCATCTGACTTGAAGAGATCTCAATTTTTTAAAGAAGGGTAATGTATTAGTATTTTGGTAGTTCTCAATACTAAGATTGGTTTTTATTTTCAGAATTCGTATTTGCAAAAACAAGGAGTTCGAAGGAAACGGCGAGCCTCCATTTCAAGTTTTGAGCGGGAAAGATTACATTATCAAGTTGCCAGTCGTGGAAATGCAAAACTCTGAAATGCCTGATCAAACTGCAAAGCAGTCCAATGAGCTTGCAACTCAAATTGAAGAGCAACAGTTTGCAACAAAAAGCGCCATTAGCGAAGACATTTCTGGGAGCTTTGAACTGGCGGGGAAAGCACTCAACAGTCCAAACGCAATTAAGGAGCTTGACCAGGAAGAACCTGATGTGATAATGGAAACGGAGCCAAGTGCAGACCAGCCTAGTACAGTTTTAGAAGATGAAGTGGAGCAAAACCAGTGGTTTAGTATTGACAATGAAAGCTACGAGTACCAATCTACCCTTAGAATCAGCCTTCTTCCGCGAAAAGTGCAAATCTACCATAGCAGATAGAGAGATATGAGCTCAATTCTGTGTAAATTAATACTGCTGTCTGCTTCCTGTTTCACTTTCCTTTAGTAGTAAAAAACTTTTCGTTGCTTAGCATTTGAAATGCTTTCCTATGGGCGGCAGGCGAAATTGATTCGATCAGCAGAAAATGATGTAACGGTGAAAACGTTTCTTCTTATTTGACTTTGCTCTGTTGACTGCTTTTTTTGGCATTGCTCACTACAAATGGTTTGCAAAAGTTTTTTTTATTTTGTCAATTCACAGTTAGAGCAGCAAAAAGTTTTCAACGTTACAACTAGAGCAATCACTTGAAGATGAACAATCAATTGAAGCAATAAGGAAAAGGACGAGTTATGACTAACCGTGATGATTTGAACAGAGGCAGGGTGGAACATTTGTTTGACGTGGAGCAGAACAAATAGTGCTGAAGGAGAGACTGTTTCGGCTGTTGACTGGTGCTCAACTAACATGTTGATTAATGGTCTTTTCGACAATGGATCACTGAGGTAGTCATTGAATCCAATTAGAAAGCAGTGTGGTGAAATGAAATGATAAGTGTGCTAATTGTGTTTTGACCGATAAGTTCACTTTTTATCTTTTAAAACGTCATTTACTTTTGCTCGACGATGGTGAATCATTTGCAGAAAAAAAGTGAGAAAGAAAACGGTTTTGTGAAAGTGATGCAGATAACTAACCCTTTACGCATCACTCTCCCACACTCACTTTCAATGCTGTGTTGATGTGATGCTGACGAGAGATTTGTCAACGTTGATAATTAGTAACATTTTGTTCTCACCATAACAGGGTATGTGCACTTTAACGTTTGGCCGTTTGATTGATATCACTTCAGGGAAGGTCACCACTTAGCGAGGTGTACCTTTCTTTGGACATTCAAATTCAAATGGATCATCGTGTTTCCGCGTGTCCGTGTCAGTGCTAGCAGTGGCAACCTCATCACAACTGTCTATCTCTTTTTTTGTCAAACGTACACCTAAACGTTAAGATAGCCCTCGAGGGACACCTGTTGTGCGGGCGATGTACGTTAAGGCCTCTAATCGCGACACATCTAAATCACTTTTGCATTTGAATATGAAATGTATCTTCGCCATCATCACCTTTAAATGCAGTTGGCAGCAGCTTCAAGCCCACTTTGAAGTCATGTAAAAGTGACTGGCCGTACACTTTACACTTTCTTCTTCTTCCCTTCTCTCCCACACACACATCAAATGGGATATCATTGCCTCTTTTAGGTTTTGCTAATAAAGCCATCCGCTAGGGTGAGGCGACATTTTTTTCATTGCCTCATTATAATTTTTCACAAAAACATTGCTTTATTGCCCTATTGACAGGTGGTGGCAAAGATGTGTGTGCAATTGTAAACACATTTTGGTGTTCATTGAGCTAGTTAATCCACTCATCCACTCATTCACTCAGCCATCCCTCCCAGCCATCCAGACAGTTGGCCTGAATTGGTGCTGTCGCCAGTGTGAGCACATGGTCCAAGTTGTGGTGTCGTGCCAAGTTGATCTGTGTCAATTTGTTGCGTGCTTAGCTGTGCTCTGGCGTCATTAGTGCTGTGCCCTCTGCCTGTGCTTGTGTACAGTCTTGGCAGGAGAGGCCAAATTTGTGGTAGCAGACAACAATGACAACAACAGACAACGGACAAAGACAACAACTGAAAATGACCAAAAAGAAAAGTGCTCAAAGAAGCGATTCAACGACTTTACCGTGAACTGTTTGCCTGCCTGTCTGTCTTTCTGTGCTTGTCAATGCAAATGGCAAAGTGTTGTCCCCTCAGAAGTGGCCATAAATTAGACAGCACCGAGACTGACACGAACTGGCAAATGTCGAGCACATTGATGATGGCTTTCTCCAGAGACACCACTGTCCTGTGCACGAGAAACGATGGCCGCCTCTCTGTCACTCTCAATCTTTCTCCCTCTGCCCAGTGGCAGTACTGACCATAATTGGCCACACAGTCTACACTTGAGTGAAAATCTGTACGGCACATGCTAATGATATGGTCTGCCATCACACTGACTCCCGATCCACTCATTGATGCGGAAATGTGAGCAGTGGGACTGCTGCTGAGCACTGTCATCACTGTGCCAACAATTAGCTGTAGAGCTGCCTTTTTCTAAAAGCACTCGATTTATGACACTTTGGCGAGAAAAGGGAAAGGGAAAATTGACTTGTTTTGCTACTGGATCTACTGTCCTGACTTGACAAACTTGTGGGAAAGTGACAAAGTGGCCCATGTCAAAACTGACTTCAAATTAACAGTCTGACTACTTTTGGATTATCCGACCGGCAATTGTGCAAATGAAGGAGAGCAGCTGATTTTGAAAACAGGAATCACTAAAATCTTCTTCTTAAATCTAATAAAAGCACCCAATTACTGTACTGTGCGTCAATTAATGTGGCACTGTCTCCTTAAAGTTCTTCTTTTCTTCTTTTCACCAGACGCACGCATGTTCCCAATTGCTAATCATGCGCGTCCACGTCCATTGTGTTCGAGCAACCAGACACTGTCATCTGCAAACCAGTTTCAGAACTGCTGCCACTGTCTCTTCAGCTGCTCTTGTTTCTGCTGCTGTTGTGGACAATGATGATGATGATGATGACGACCACTTTTGAGACCCTCATTGTCATCATCAGTTTTGCTTTTCTTTTTCCTATTAGTTCACCATTGACGGCAGGGAGAGAGAGGGAGGGAGAGAAGGGAGCACTTCATTTGGGTGAACATTTTTTCTTTTCATTTTTGACCTCAAAGTGCACGCTGTCTAGAGCGTCATTGGGCGCCTGACAACTGCAGCACCACGACGACTGCCACTGTGAGTCTGTGTGTGTTGAGCACCGGTCCGTCAACGACACGACCATCGACGATCAACCAGAATCAGCGGCGACAGTGGCGAGGCAATGATCGTTGGGCACAGCATCATCATCATCACCAGCACCACACCGAGACAACTCGTTGCTGCCTCTCTCACTCACTCGCCCTCGGCTAAACCTGTTGTTGGCGCGCTCGGCACCGAGGACACACCTATCGTTACCTTTCTATGAAAGGCAAATCAGCATAACTAATAACGAGTGTGCTGTGGGCAACAGACGGCAACGAATCCACGAGTGTGAGGGCATACGAAGAGCAAAGTGATTGCACTGCACTGCACTGCTTCAGTCGTCTGTCGACATTCGAGAAGCTCACCACGAGTTGCCGCCGCCGCCACCGCTCTTTCCCTTTCTCCTTTTCTATCATTCTCCCCCTCATTCTCTCTCTTTCTTTCTCTCTTTCTCCCTCACTCTCTCACCAAATCGCCGCCAACAACAGTCCTCAACCACGTGGCCAACCATTTTCATTCCAGCACTGCAACCGTCAACTGACAGCACTGTCTCTGCGCCACTTTCCTATTGATTCCACTTTGCAGTGTGACCCTTTGCCTTGTTCTCTACTGTCTGATTTTGTCAACGTAACTTTCACTTGTTGTCAACCATAACATCTGCTAGTATTATCTGCCCGTTCTCTGACAGCAAACTTTTTCTCAATTTCGGTAAGTCTCTGCTTATCAGTCGAAAGTGGAAACGAGTAGCTGCACTGCTGTTTTACGACAACATGACGGTGACTTGTGAGTCAACGTGTGGAGTCATTTTATGTATGCCGTGCTAGTAGTACTTGCGCCGACATGAGCCACTGACAGACAGCTTTTTCATTGCTGTGTCCTCTCAGCGGGCACATTTTACTGTAGTCGCTGTTGATTGGCAGTGATTTAGATCTGAATTAAGCTGACTACTAATGCAATTTGTGGCTATAATTATCGGCTACAATGGAGTTGATGAAATTGATTAAGCAGTGCCAGTGCTGTAGTAGTGTCAATTACAGGAGAGATATAGAAAGTGTTCGACTTTGATTCGGTCACTCCTGCTCTGGCTCGCCCATTCTTCCAAGGCCCCGGTGTGCCAAAGCCAAACTGAGTTGTGACTTTGTGTCGTTCTCTGCTTTCCTTTTGCCCATCCTCGCTGGCAGTTGTTGTTGCCGCCAGTGCCTGTGGCAGTGAGTTAGCCATGAGCCCAGTCACTCTACGTCGCTTTTTCCTCCTCAGCAACAGTCTTTGTCAGTCCTTTTCTATTGTCTGCATTGTGCGTCTTTGTCTGCTGTCTCATTCGAATCGATTCGAAGCATTCTCGCATCTCCGCACACTAGCTCCAGTGCATTGAGCTGCTCTGGCTCTGCAGTGGCAACCACAGCGGCAGCAGCAGCACCCTAACCAATAGATGATCGGTCGTGGTTGCGCATACCTGTTGTTCTTCCCTTCTTCCCTTCCCTCTTGCCCCGTTCACTGCCCTGGCCGTTCAATAGCAGACGCTCGCTCACTTGCAGCCATTGCCAGCTTGTGGCCACAGCTTTTGACGACCACCGGCACTGAGCATCGATCGTCGCCGTACCTTGTTGCTCAACTTTTTCACAGCTATCCTTTCACTTTTTACCTGTGTGCACTTGAGCAACTGTTTTTTAGCAACAACATCAACAAAGACAAACTGCCTTCGAGCTGCCCGTACCAACTAAAGTTTGTGCGTGTGTATTTGTCTGAACTGTACACTGCTGCTGGTGAGCTGAATTGTAGACAATTAGCAAACAGAGACAGTGTGTCTATAAGTAGAGTGATTTAATTGGCCAAATCAAATTAAAGGGTTGATGGGAATGAGAAGAAAGGGGCAGTGGAGAATGAGAGAAGCAGCACTCCAGTGAGTGGGCTCCTGCTGGCGACACACTGCTTGCTTTGGCTGGCGGGCATAATGGATGGATGGATGGATGGATGGCCGGTGATGATGCTGTCCCCTTCCACGCTTTTGCCCGTTTGCCCTCTCCAGCGCTGGTGGCAGTGACCGCTTTGCTTTCTCAGATTGCTTATGGTGCTTTGTCTAATTTGCCATTGTTTGCTGACAAATTGTCAAAAATTGTTTCTCTTTCCAATGATTTATGACCTCCACCACTACCACTACCTTTTCCTCTTCTTCCTTCTCTGCAAACTGTTCTTGCGCGGAAATGGATACATCACCGTTCCCCAGGCAGTGCTCCGTCTTTTTTCTTATCCTCTCCGGTATTGATCGGTAACTCACCGACCTGATTGCCCAGCTCAGTATTGATGTACCCTTTTACTCTTCTCTCTTGATAATTAGCACTTGTGCGTCTCTTCATCAATCGTTTCTACTAGCCAGCCAGTACTGCCTTCGGCGTTCTCTGTTGAATGGCCCATTCTTCCAAACGGGGATCATCTTTTTAATTAGGGATCAACAGAACAAAATAAGTGAACACTGACAGTGCCATTAGCAGACATTGGCGCTAACTGGTAAAAACCATGGCAAGAGTGCTGCTACGTGATGGCCTCCAGTGCCCTTCTACCGCGTACAATACCGACATCGAACCGACCAGTGTCTTCCGATTTTATTTTGTGATCATCGTCGTAACTGCTGCTATTGTTGATGTTACTGCCTCGGCTCAATCACGACCAGGCAGCCACAACTGCTCTTGCTTTTCTCGCTTTCGATGTCTGATTGGATATGCATGAACTCATCGCCAGTAGTTAGATCTTCTGACCACTGCTCACTTATTCATTCACTCACTCGCTCGTTGACAGAGCACTGACTGCCTGCAAGACTAACTGCTTCGGTTGCTCTTGCTACATGGGTTGCATTCTGCTGTGTCGACTTCCTTGGTGCCATTAGAATCGAATGTCAACTTTAATTGCATTTTGATTGTCGCCTATTAATGGCAACTGAAAGACAAAACTGAGAAACTTTTCACCCAAGCTGATCTAGTCGATTTAGAAAAACATTAACAACTTGCCGACAAATCTGCCTCGAGTAACGCTGAAGCCAAGACAAACAGAAGTGCTTTCAGTGCATACTACTGCTTACCTGATTGTAATAATTAGATTGACTTGGCAATTAAGTGACGAAGGCAGGTAGCAGACAGAGGCAGCAGTAGACAAAAAGGAAGAAAGACGGTTTCGCAATTTACCAAGTCAATGACAGTGACAAATGACATCTGTGGATGGTGACGGTGGTGACGAATGGCCAGTAGTCAACTCACTGCTTCCAGTGGAAGTCTCCGTGACTGGAGGTAGTTTTGATTTTCTCCTTGCCAGTACCACTGTAGACTTGTCAATTGAATCAATGTAACTCCTTCTCGCCTGTACAGTACAATGTATGTCAAGTGGACAATGTCCAATTGCACACTCTGACCGCTAGCTCTGTTATTACTGCGGCTGCTGTTAAATTGTGCACATAAAAGGGGCGTAGGGCGCATTGGCATGAGCCTCGCTTTTAAGCTTGTTGCAGTCTTTGCTCATGTCATCATTTGTTGGTAATCGAGTAATCTAAAGGGATGACGCCATCGAGGGGCGTAGTGTTCAACGTGCTTGCAGCTGCAAAGGGTCCAACTGAGCATGGAAACGTGCTGTGCATCATTGAGGAGAAACTGCCGCCTGACTACTGTGCCCAGTCTAATACTCAGTTCGTGCGAATTTCACTCCATTCACCGAACCGATGAGTTTTCAAAGTGAGTAAGCAGACGTTGCAGTTTCCTTTTCATAGTTTTCAATAACCGCACATTATATTGTTCTAATCACCAGATCTTGGAAGCTATTTCATTCGGGCGACGTCATTTGCAGTTTGGTGTTGTTTGAATTTCAGAAAATTAGTTCTTGCCAGTACTGTTTGCCATTAGAAGGCTGCCGGCGGCCAAAAAGCAGCGTCTTCTTCTCCTCTCTTTTGTCAGCTAATAGCATTGTGTCTGCAGTGTCAGTGGTGATGGAAGTGCAACAGGTCTGCATATGTGGTGTGAATAGAGTGAAGTTGCCATTAAGCCTGTAAATGGACATTGTGCAGTAGTATGCGATGCACTGGCAGACAATTAAGCTAGTGGCCAATAGAGTTGCGTTCAATTACAGTCACTCAATCAATCAATCAGCGGTGCAGCACCTACCACACTGGGCAAATTGGGCAGATTCTACCAGAAAGTGGACAGTGTTTGTACAGTGTTTTGCCCATCACGACTACAAAAGCAGCAGACGAGTTAGTCGCTACTGTGACTATTGTTCAACGTGTGACATTGAATGGAACACTGTCTGCAAGTGAGACTGCCCTTTAGAGTCGAAGGAACACGATCACATTAACAAGTTGGCATCGTCTAATCATAGTCGTGATTCTTGCTACAAAATTGCCTAATGGAAATTAGAGTCTAATTGCTCAGGTTTTACATTTGCCAGTCACACAGTGTTGCCTTTCAGTGTTGCCTATTTCACCTAATGGTCAGCATTAAATTGGGAGAAGGGAAAGCAGACAGTTTCATTGAGTAGCTGTAGTAGCAGTGCAATCGTCGATTGTTTGCTCATCCTCCACCTTCACCTCCACCTCCTCCCACTGCTGTGAGACAAAACTAAGAAAGTATTGGGTGCAATGCTGGGCAATGCTTTCTAAAACGTCAGAAGGTGATGTGTTGTCAGCACAGAACCGTTTGGTTGATTGTGATGTCTGCCTGACCTGGCAACCACCTCTCAACGGCACAGTGATTGGACAGTTCCACTTGGCCACTGACCATTACCGCTGCCTGCACACTGGGGTGCTTAGTCACTCTTTTTGTCAGTACACACTGGTTCTCATTGCCAGCTCAGCAACAAATGCGCCTGGCGCAACCTTTGTATTCTTTTGTTTCGGTGCACAAACCTTTTTTAAGCTGAGAGCTTCACTCTTTCCATTGTTGTCTTCTCAGTCACAGTCACAGTTCGGGTGGGTAGTCAGCTGCAGCAGTCAGTGGTTAATTACACATGCCTTTACCATTCTACTTAATTACCGCTTTTCTAATTGCCGATTTTACCTCTTTTCAGAATTTGAAACTGTTCCTTCTTTTGCTTCTCTTTTGAAACCCACTCAATTCACTTGTTTTGCAAACTTTTCATCGTTGTTTTCCGTGGTGCTCCTTTCAACACAATTTTCCTCTCCTTCTCAATTCGGTAATGTTCCCATTGCCTAGAGCACTTATTTGACAAAGTTTTTCTCATTCACAGGAGCTCTACTATTTACTTAGCGTAATCAACGCCTCCAGCTGCAACCAAGCACCATGACTTCTACTCAATTCTTCAACGGCATCGAAAGCCGAAATCGTCCAACCTCGAGGTGAGTCTCGAGCGCATTAATTCACTCACTTCCTTGTGCTGATTTTGGTCATCTTTGGGTGGCTTCTACAGTGGAAGTTCTACTCTGCTCAAAATTTGACTTATTTCAAAGCTGTCACGCAAGATGGAGCCTCTTTCTTAGCCTGTTTAGAGATATCATATCTGATTGCAGCAGAGAAGCTTTCTTGTAAAAAGTTCATCACTTTGCAGGACTACTGCTTTTGCTGACCAGTGGTCGATTTGTTCATACAGCAACAACTACTTACTACATCTACTTCTACTTGACCTGGTGCTGCTGTTTGTGTTGGCAAGTGGCACTTTACCTCATTGCGTCTGTCACTCAACTGCCGTTGATTGACTCGACTTGAGTCTCGACTCGGCGCAATCACTCACTGGTCAGTGGCCGACCTCAGTAGCGCCACATCGATCAAATGTCAATTTGGTCTTCTTCACTGCCACTCCAGCTCTGATCGCCGGTAGCTGAGCTAAGCCTAACTGCTGAGCAGAACTGTGCTGGGCTGAACACTGTGTCTGACCAGGTGAACCTCGGCAGTTTTCGCCTCAACTGAACCCGTCTTTGGCAGCATTAGAGTGCCTGTGCAAACAAGTGCATGTATATATTTGTTTGCTAATTATACTGCCTTCGAGTGACACGCCATGCGAACTGAACTCTTTAGCTCTCTCTATCTCTCACATTCACTCGGTGTCGGCGCATCTTGTCTGTCCCCTTGTGATGATAATTATAGTGGTGAAGATCAGTGCTCTTGGTCGAGGGGACAATGATCGCCTTCTTGGTGCCGTCTGATTGAATTAATGCCGTCACTCGGTGATGACGGTACCTCGGTAATGGCGACTAATTGAACTCTTTCTTTGCTTTTGTGCCAGTGGTCCTCATCGTCGTCGCACTCCTTTGAGTGCTTCCCAAAAGAGATGAGCAGACTACTAGAGGTCAGCAAAATGTGGCCCCAGCAACAAACAAACACTGGCTACTGGCTGCTAGCCTAATCGTCTGGTTTGCTCGATAATGGTCATCCGAGATGGATATATTTAGATTAGACGCTCGTCGTAGATCGGCGGCACAGTGCTCACACTGCACTGTAACCTGCACCCGTTGCCACTGGCTCTATTAGAATGCATCAATGCATCATTATGGAAATACCTCGACTGCGGTCATTTTTGCAAAAAAACGGCTTTCTGTCGGTCTGTCTGCTTTTTTATCTCTCTTTTCTGTACAGGACCTACTTTGTTCTGTTCAAACGACGACTTAGCTCTATCGTCCGGTTAGCTGCCCAACGGCAGCCACTGCTCGGTAGTGAAATGGAAAAGAAGAAAAAAGATGAGACTTTTGCAGTATAAGTTTTTTGCTTCTTTTTTTCTTTCTGCCTCAGTTCGTTTGTTGTCGGTTTTTGATTTGTTTGTTATTTCATGCGTTGCGAACGATTACCTGTCTGTTGGCTCAGACACACTTTTCGCCGACAGACAGGCCACTGCACAACAGGCAGTGTTCTCTGGCAGTGCTGACGGCGGCGATGGCGGCACGGCTACTGCTGCCATTGCACCGGCGACTGCATTATTGCTCTACTGGCACCTTTGTCTGCGCACTGGCACTCAAAGTCACAATCACAGTGTTGGAAGTGTTCAAAGTGTAATGCCACTTTATTGGACCAGCCACCAGCACTTAGGGGAATGCTCCACTCGGAGCTTGATAGGCTCTTCCAACGCTCCAACCGAGCATCGCCGTCCTCTGTCGGCATCTTCCACAGATTAGCTGCGCGATAGCGTTCGATCAAATCAGATCAAATCAAATTGAGCTCACTGATCGTTTGGTAAGCAGTGAAACGCTCTCTGAAATGGTAGCTTGCCGGTGCTTCCTTGCATGCATCTGTTCCATCTTTTGCTCTTTCTTTCTCTTTCTCTCACTCCACTTGGTCAAACGGTAATTACCTTGATTACTGCCTTCATTGATGGGTTACTGCTGGTACCTGTCTGTCTTTTCTTCGTCTGGCCTAAAACTGAAGTCTTTTTAGTCTCTTTTGCTTTATTGCACTCTTCGTGTTTTTGCTTTTGCTTTTTTTCCTGTTGCCGCTTAGTGCACACATCATCGTACACCGTCGATCGATCGATATTCGCCTATCACGCTGCTCATCATACAAAATGCCCGTAATGAGATTAGTGAATGCATCCACACAGACATGCAGACAGACTGTCTTCTTGTCGATCCTCAACAGCAGCAGCAGCAGCAGCATCATCATCAGTAGTAGGTCAAGCTGGCTCAATCGATTTGCGCCTGCAGACGGCACAGGAAAGGGGCACCACGGCGACGAGTCGTGCTCGTTTGCATTTTGCCTCCATTATTCTCTCTCTAACTATCTACTTTACTCGTGTAAATCCCTTTCAGTTGCCTTCTTTACGAGTCATTCAATTTGCAGTCTTCTCTTTTTATTATTATGGATGGCCGGCTTTTATTGAATTTGTCCGCCGTGTCCAATCTAATTTAGACCTGGCGCAAAAATCGTGATCAGAAGAGTGCTGCCAGTGTGAGTGCTACCCGGTGCTCACTCCTGGTGCACTTTAAAACGATTGCCTCTGTAATCTGTCCTTTTAATCGATACAAATTAATTACCGCCATCACCACCAACACAGTAGTCATACACGGTATGAAGGCGAGCGTATTCACCGATGCTTCTGCTGCTGGCTGATTGTCTGGTTCGGCCCTGTTGCCACTTGTATGCAGTTGTAGCTTTTTTTGCGCAACCCTTTTTGCTGATTGCTGCGCCTCTTTATCTGTCTACCTTTGTTAAGTGTTACCTCTTCTTGTCAGCAATTAATCGCCAGTAAAATGGTTGAGCCATTGCAATATTCAAAGAGCCTGCCTGTCTGTCTGTGAATGTGCTGTGCTGATGTTCTCGCACTCGAATATATGGCGCCATTTGCCCACTCCAACTACCTGACTGCCTGTTAGAGCTGCTACAAAGATGCACTGTCAGTAGATGTGAGCCAGAGGGACGAACACCCAGTCACCAGGCAACTACGCAAACATTGACACTAACCATCGTGCCACCGTTGATCGATTGATACAAGGAACTTGGCCTGCCTTGGAAGCACCTCCAGCGTACGGTGGCCATTCACCAACTCTCCTCACACGCTAATTTATTGCTCTTTTCGCGCTTTGCGCTGCAGATGTGCACTGCCGATACTTTCCGATTAGATCAACGTTGTGTGTGCTCTGTGAACGCTGCGATTGCTGCTAAAAAGAGAGCCGCTGCTACTCGCCAAGCCTAGCCTGCTGCCGAGTGGTCTAGGTATCGGGTGAAGATCATATTGAAGCTGCATTTAGCTGTGCAATTTTAATGCAGAATTCAACAACTGTGACCAGCGCAGAAGAGTGATTTGGTAAAGGGGGAGGAGGAGGAGGCTTACAGCTGTGTCACCTTGTACTTCTCTTTCCAGTACTCACCCATTACTTTACCAATTCATGCATACATTTGACTGTTTTAAAAAATATACTTACTCTGCACTGCATAAACATTCCCCATACAGTAGCAGCACTGTATCTGTGTCCATTATTCACAATCGACGGTCGTTGACGGTGGCTTGATTTGTCGTCATGATTTGCATGATTTGCCTTCACTCTTCGCAGTGGTCGTAGGTGACAGAGCAGCAGCAGCGCGACAGTGGTCAGGACGCCGATTCGCTCCACTGACGCTGTCATTTGTCTGGCCATCACTGTCCAATGCACTCCAGTAAACCCATTTTGCAGATTTTTTTTGCCAAGTGAGTGTGCATTTTAACTAGAACTCTGCTACTGCACTTCTTGACAACGGTGTGCCTTTACTGGTCAACGTTGACCACTGTTGACGCCTCACCATTGTGATCAATGGACTCATTTTAAAAAACATTCAACGCAAAAAGTGTTGCAATTAGTGATTTATTAGTGAAAGCTTGTACTTTGCTGTTCTTTCATGTTTTCTTCGCCCTTCACTGAGCCGAACTGTATTTTTACCTCCTCAATACTCGTCAGTTACTGCTCGCCCTTGCGGCAACACACCAGACTGACACATGACCACACACATACACACACACACACAAGTACGGTCACTGGTTCGCACTGGTCGACTGAGAGCGGTTGACTGCCCTCAGAGGATTCTCTACGAGAAGGAGAGAAAGCGTAAATTTGAAGAATTTATCATGTCAATAATGAGACGCGATGAGTGGATCCAATAAACGGGCGACCAAGTGCAAACCCAACCCAGAGCGAAGGGTGCGGCTAATTCGGCTGCACTGCCTGTACAGTCAGTCAGTAAGACCGGTGAGACTGCTGAAAGGAGAGTTGAACACCAAAAGTGCTCGCTGTGGTACGCTTCACTTGGGATACTTTTTGTTATTTGTGCCACCACGATTCACGACATTTTACATTGCTCAGACACACTTTTTTACAGCTCTAAATTGGCGTATTAATCATCAGAAGTAGCATTCTTTGCAGCTGTCTTTTCTTTCTGTAGCATCTGATGGTATCTTGAACATGCTTGCCGATCTTCGGTACCTGATGACTGCTGTTTCAAAAAAGGCATCAATCGAAAAGTTCGATTTTGTTGCACAGGATGCGAAACTAATAGCATCGACGCCATTAGTACTTGTCAGTGATCACTGCTGCTCATCCTGCCATCATGCAGGTAAAGGTGTGCTCACTTTTAAAAAGGGCAATTTGTCTTTACTGCCGTGAATGCTCTGATGCGATTACATTCAGCACAATGTACACTTTTCTCTTCGGAAGCGATTATCCACCACACTGGACCACTGGTTATGTCTATCTGTGTGGTTAGCATGAGCTGGCCGATGGGACATTAGGGACATTATCGTCAATTACGGGCGTCTGGTTTCTGTCTGGTCACCGCCACAAGTCTTTGCCCTTGACGGCGTTTGTTTTTACTTTTGTTTCGTCCTCCCTGCAGTGTGGCCTGTGGCAACAACCGCAACAGCAGCAGCAACAACAACTGGATGACTGAATGTGCTGTCGTAATGTGTCTGTTCACTGGTGGTCGATTGTTGCATTATGGTAATAGTCAGTGGAAGTGCTCGGTGCCTTCTGCCTCTTGTACTAATGACTACCGATGGCTTTGTCTTTCTGCCTCATTCAGAGTTTACTGCCTTCTCTGCAGTCGTCGTCTGCATGGTCAATGGCAAAGAGATATTTATGCCCTTTTGTTCAACTGCCGCTGCTGCTCTGGCAACAAAACGATCTGCCAGTAAGAGCAGCTCCGGGCGCCAGTCTATAGATCACCATTTACCCTTCTGTTGTTGGTTTTAAAACTTGGCACAACAACAGGGTTGACCACTGACAGAGAGGTTAGCAAGGGAGAGAGAGAGAGAGAGAGAGAGAGAGAGAGAGAGAGAGAGAGAGAGAGAG
>JAALOO010000152.1_pt1 | contig 58987 bp, 47 predicted proteins | sample 7257641 | NCBI WGS metagenome assembly JAALOO01 (sample SAMN14085613, study PRJNA598686) | mite metagenome | biome: ENVO:01001000; feature: ENVO:01001002; material: ENVO:01001226; isolation source: single female mite from University of Michigan culture on fish food culture... ...
TCTTCTTCTTCTTCTTCTTCTTCTTCTTCTTCTTCTTCTTCTTCTTCTTCTTCTCGTCCTGAGATGTATTGACATTTGCGAAGCGACAAGCGGCAGAAGTAGTCGCTCTCCGCCATTTGCAGCACTTACGGGATTTAATAATTTTGGGCGCTCGTTTTAAAAATCGATAAATTGATTTTGCAAGCCCGAAAATTAATCGAGAGACCGTCAAGAGCGACAACACAATAATAATAGTGGTGGTGGTGGTATCAAGCACCCTCACTTCTCTCGAGAACAGCCGCTTTTCTTCTTCTTCTTCTTCTTTTCTTAATATTAATTTTGTAGCACAACGAACGCGCGCGTTGCTTATTCTGTTGCTGTTGTTGCTGCTGTCTTGTCGAAATTGATATTGAAAATATTTAAATTGACTTTTGTATCCCCTTCTTCTTCTTCTTCTTTTCCCTCCTCTTCCTCTGCTTAATAAGAGCAAATGTGTTTCCACTGCAGAAAGCGAGAGAAGCTTAGAAGCTGCTGCTGCGTTTTCAAAAGCTGTCCATTTCCCCATTTTTAATGTACTTCCTTCTTCTTCTTCTTGTACAATGTTTTGTACTAGTGTTTTTGTTGTTTTTAATACTCTAATCGAAATCACCACCATCACCAGTGCCAGTAAATAATCGTCGTAATTACTTTGTTTGGCAGCAGTTCAGTTCATTTTAGGCTAGTTCTAGCAACCGAATTATTTTGAACAGATCTAGAGCAGCAGTGGCAGCAGCAGCTAATCTCGGTAGTGCTTAGCGACAACACAACTGAGCTTTCATTCATTTTAGTCTGTCTCTCAGCTGAAACAGTCAAACTAATTATGCAGTCTGCGATTCTACCTATGTCTGCCTGTTTCGGAATAATCTGAATAGAATAAACAGATATTCCGATTTTTGTTTCTATGTTTCCAGTGCTTCCAAGTTCGAAGTGAGTACTGAGCCAGTGCTAATTAGCCATCCAACAAACCAGTCATCCATCCATCCATCCATCGACTCATTCGACTTTGATCTGTGATCCGCTTAGGCTTGCTTGGATTTGCCTAGCTGTTCGCTGTATAAATATATCCGCTTCATTGTGACAACTGAGACAGCCGTTTCTGCTGCTGCTGATTCTCGAGGCAATCAGCAACAGAATCGGCAGCAGCAGCAGCAGCAAACTTTTCCTCAGTTCCTTAGTTACTTCTTCTTTTTCTTCTTCTGTGTTTGTCTTTGCAGAGTAAAAGTTGCAGAAGCTTGTTCTGATGAGCAGTGAACCGCCCTCTCTTTCTCGTTTCGTTTACTTTGTACAGCGACCAAAGTGCGTACTGAAACTGTACAGAACTGAACGGAATGAGCATTAGAGGAAAAGAAAGAGAAACACTGTGACTGACGACTTCATTCAGTTAGTCAGTCAGTCAGTCAGCCAGTCTGTCTGTTGCTAATTCGTGCCGGCTCGATGCCACTCATTAATTTGCAAGTAAACTTTGTCGCAAACAGACACAGACGGCAAACAGACAGCAAAACTGATCAAGCGACTAGAGACGGAGCTTTTTCAAGGAAGGAATGGCTGAAAACGTTGCCCGCAAACTGACTGCCTAAATGGCCCCAGTTGGCAGCTCCCCTGAGTGTCAACTTGATTTGAAATTTGAAGTTTTAATTATTCTAATGAGACGATGGAAAGAAAGGGAAAGAGACATCGGCGGCGTCGCCGACTACTCGGAGTGCTACTACTACTCTAACAAAGTGCAACATTTCAATATTTTCTTCTTCTTTTGCACACTAATTACTCATTTAAAATGCTTTTAATTAAGTTGACAATCCCCGCAATTAGTGACATTTGAGAGGGCTATTTATAACAACAGAAAGTACTGATGGCATTTGCAATTGATCAAGTTTTCAGGTGATCTCTGATATTCAGTTCTATTCATCTGCTACCCTTGGCAGCTACTTTACTATTTCCACCGGAAGTGCATTAACGTAATGGCAAAGTCAGAAAGCTGAGCTCTTCTTTTTCCGTTAATTGATTGCTACTAGAGAGCTGTTGATTAATGAAAGAGTAGTGCCTAAAGGGATGACTGAAAGGTACCGTACCGATTGATAAAAACAGTGTACAAACTAGTGATAGAGTGCAAACTAGGTTCGGCGGATGAATGTCAATTGAGTCTGACATAGAGAAAAAGGCAGTTTGAAGCACCTGTCGCTCAGCCTGAGCCTGGAAGATGATTGCTGGATCAGGAAAATGACGATGAGCGTGGATCGCCAGTTTTTTTTCAGCAAAAAAAGTTGAACATCGTCATCGTCAGCACATCGTGCTCACTCGCTCTCGGGTGCTTCAACAGCAGCAGAAGTGAAAGTCAGCAACGACAGCAAAGAGCACTTTTGTTGGTGAGAGAGGGGGGGGGAGAAATTAGCATAAATTATTCCCTTCTTCCTTCTTCTTCTTCTTCTCCTCGACAATGCGAGGCCGACACAGTTTGACAGTGTGTTTACTTGCTGAAGAAGTGCTGGTGGTGGTGCTGGTGGTTCCTGCTGGAGAGATTCGGTTTCAGAGGCAGCAGCAGGCTATACTTTATGCTGTGCAGCAGTACAGTTTTCTGCCTTCTTCCTATTTTTTGCTTTTTCTTTTTGGCCGCCACCGTCGTTGTTCATTGTACTGCCGCCGCTGCTGATCGCGGCGGGTAATGGAATCTGACAAGAAAGTGTTTTATGTCTTCACTCGATTAGTCTGCCATGCCATGCCATGGCAATGGCAGCGTCATTTGTTCGTCTGGTCTGTGCACTACTACCACTGCCACCACCACTGACAGCAACACTCGGCTTGGTGTTGTTGTACTTGTTGGCACATACAACACACAGGCAGGCAGACACATTGCACTTCTCTGCCTCATTAGATCCTTCCCACCAACACCAACACCACCGAACAAGCGAAAGAAAACGTTGCCAATTTTGTCACATAAATTTCCTGGCCTTGCAGCAGAGTGGTGGTGGTGCTGTTTCGATGGTGAGCCGGCCTGTGGCCTCTTTTTCTTCTTCTTCTTCTTCAGTCTTTTTTGGCCTGCTGAGCATTGACCGTTAGCTTGTATCTTCTTCTTGCTTTGCCCATCTTTTGAGCAAGAGAGAGAGGTCCAGCTCTCTCTCTCTCTCTCTCACTTTTGAGCCCCTCTTTGTGTGTGTATGTGCGTGCAAACCGCGAGAGCTCTCTCTCTGTCAGTCTGTGAACACACAGTCAACTGAGTTTCGGCCGCTAATTAATCGCGAACTCTAACGTTACACCACATAAATATTGTGGTGTCTCTGGTCTTGTCCACCGCATCTCTGACGGCAAAGAGAGGGACACTGCTGCTGCTGCTGCGAATTTCAGTTCCCTGGCCTTGTCTCTGACTTGTGTTCTCTGGTCTTCTTGCCTCAAAACGGCGTTTCTGCGGGCTGACGTTTCTTTTCCCTCTCTTTCTGCTGCTGCTGAACTGACTGCGTCACACACTATCACGCTTTCAGTGGCTCTGTGTGCCCGCCATAAGTCAAGTCTCCCCAAGAGTTGAGTAGTGCACCCAAACTGACCACTTCCACTACCCCAAAGCTGTACTGTCCAGCTCTGCAGCAGCAGCAGTTTGTATGCAAATGGCTGGTATTTACTGTCGCACGCAATAAATTACACCGTGTCCAGGGAGAGAGTTTTGCAGAAACAGTGCGCAGAAAACAGTGCCAGCCAGTAATTAGCACTGCAAGGGTCTAGATGGGGGACATGCTGATCGAGTGATGTGGAGCTAGTGTAGCAGGCATCTATTAGGATATTGCATTAGTGCTCATGCTGCCTTCTTTTGCATCTCTGCTTAAATAAATGCATTTTGCACCACAAATGAAACAAGGTGCAAGCAAAAAAACTGTAGCCAAGCTGTTGATGTTGAGCTGAACTGAGCTGATTTGATGAGCTTTAGCTGATTTCCAGTTGTTGGTTTTAACTTTTTTTGTCATCATTTGAGTCTTTTCCACTGCTAAAGTGCCTCTAGGAGCAGCGTCAATCGAAACGAAAATGGGCACTTTGATAGTGCTCGCTGACAGAGCGAGGCATTTCAATTGAGCAAAAAAATTCATTTTGTTTTGGCTGCTGCTGCTGATGCTCAGTTTCTCGGGACTGCCATTTTGTACGGTCGTGTCCCCTTGCTTTTCTGGCGCCGTAATTGCTCGCCTCTTTTTCTTTCTTTCTTTTTTCGGTTCTTTAGATCTGGCGGTCTCAGTTTTCGACAGTGTGCGGCAAACTTCTTCTTCTTCTTCTTCTCAGTGCAACTGGCCTGTCAGCAACACTAACTGTCGAGCAGTGCTGCTGCTGCTGCTGCTGTTTTTGTTGTCGGCAGTTTCTGAATTATTTCATTGAAAAGGAAGAAAAAAGCTCTACAGTTTTTGCCATATGCCGTAGAGAAGACAATACAAAGGAGACCAGCCGGGCAAGGGCACGTTTTTATCTGCTGCTGCCGCTGCTGCCTCTTATAAATAATGCATTAATGACAATAATTGACAATGATTCTGCGTTTGCAATCTCTCCTTTTCTTCTTCTTAAGGAGATAAACACACTCAGCAGCAGCAGCAGCAGCATTGATTGCGGCTACAAATTGATAAAAACTGCCCCACACAGAACCCACTAGCCTCAGCACTGCCGGTTTCTTTGTTTTGTAGCCTTTTTTTTTCCTTTGCAGCAGCAGTTTTTTTTCAGCAATTGTTTCAGCAGATGATTGTACAGCAGATTGTTGTTGGGTCGTCGTCGTGGTGGTTGGTCCTCTTCTTCTCCGTCTTCTTTTTCCTCTTTTGTTTCTTAGCTTCCTAAATCGGTTCGCTTATTGAGACTGTTCTTCTGCTGTTGAAAGACAGGCAGTCTGTCGAATGCTGATAATGACGAGGGTGAAGACGACGGAGAAGATGAGAAGGGGACTTTTTGTTTTTTCGGTTGTTGAGGAGGAGAGATGTGCTGATCTCCCCGAGGACAGTATGGCCGCCTTTGCCTCACTTTCACTTTCTTTCTTGCTAGAGCACTATGGAAATTAGTTTTCACTGATAAGTGGAAGTTGTTTGCCGTGAACAAAGGAAAAAGGAAGGGAATAGTGGAAAAGAGACTGAAACAACTCAGCGAAAGTAGCGGCATTGTTTCGTTTCACAGTGTCCGATTGTGTGTGCTTCTGCTGTTTGTGTGTCCGTCCGAGCACTGTCCGAGCTGAGTACTCTTTCTCGGACACCAAACACCGATCATTGAAATAAATCATTGCAGTGTGGCAGACTTTTTTCCACTGTACAGTAGTAGTCTCCTTCTTCCTTTCTTTATTTATTTTTAGCTCTAACTTTTCTTTCATGTTGCCTACTTTTTTCTGTAAGTTTGTTTTTTCTGAATCATTCTTTTGAGTTGTTCTCAGTTTTCAATTTTTTCATTTCAATTTGGGCAACACTTTTAAACTTCTGCTTTTTCTATAACTAATGCTTAGCAGCACTTTATAATCTCCTCTCCTTTTATTGTGTAAGATTGAGAATTAATTGAAAAAGAATTGGTTTAGCTGAGATAAACTGTGCTGCTGGATGATGCTGCCAAACTACTACTCTGCTAAACTTTAATCCGCTTCAATTGAATTTCAACGGAACGGTATTTTTTTCGTTGTGCTTCCACTTCAGTAGACACTTCGACGTTTGCGCCGCCGCCGCCACTATTTGACTGGCGACAATGGCAGCTCAGTGTTATCCCTTTGTTCTCTGAGCACAATTCATAATTAATAGAAAATTAATATCACTTAATGCATCAAATACTAATTATCGCCTTTTTTCTCTTTTCTTTTTTCTACTCCCTCTTTAGGTAAGGCATTGGCTGAATGAATGGACGGAATAAAATGAATGGCTGCTGAATTACACACGCACACACACTTTTCAATGTGCGCTCACTTGTGCTCCAGTGGCCTTGCTTCAGCACCAGCATTAGACTGTTGTCGCCGACATTTTTTGGAGCAGTTTTTGAAGTTTTTTCTTTTGATCTGCAGTTCAAGCATCTCTTTTTCATCATCTTCATCTCGTAATGTGTGCTACTTCCATTCTTTCACTGTGTGCTTTTTTCTTTCTCTTTTTTTCTCTCTCATTAATCGTCCGCTTACTTATGAGCACTCATTTGCGCGGGCATTCGTTTATTCATTCAAGCACACAGTTAGTCTGCAGCCAGTCTGTCGGTGTTTGTTTTTGCAACTTCCTGACGACACTTTTTTTCACTTACAGCAGAAGCAGCAGTGCTACCAAATTCTACAATGAACTTTGCCTTTGAGCTAGCCGCACTTTTTTATGCTACTGATGCTGCTTCATTGCTTCTTTGAGGGTGGCACAGAAACTGTAGAAACGCTCGGGACTGGTTTAAACTTTTTATTCTCTTTAACGCGTGTGTTTACGGAAATTGGAAACAGGCATTGAATAGTCGGGCGACTGAGTCAATTTGCAGCGTAGGTCAGGTCTCATGTTTGGCAGTTCGGCTGATGGTTGATGGTGCTCCCCCATCCAATGATGCCTTTTTGCACTTTTACTTTTGGCTATTTTAGGAAATTGATTTGTGTTTAATTTAGTTTTTTTTGTAAGAAGAGTGCACACCCTTTTTGGGTTAAAAATTGCCCTTCACTCAATCAGAATTTGCGAGTCAGATCACAGTTTGTCTGTCCGTCAGTGACCTCCCTCCTTTTAGAGCATCATTTCAGCGACCTTTTTAACACAAACAGCCTGTTCCAACCAATTTGCCTTCCTGCTGTACAGTGTGCCCTAACACCACCCTATCCATTAGGCGTGTTGTGCAGCATTTGCCAACTTTTATTACGATCGCCCCTTCTTCTTTCCTTGCTTGCCATCTCTGATGATTGCAATTATATTCTGTCTTGACGAGGTCTTTTCTGACTTCCCTTTTTTGCTGCTGCAGCAGCATCAGAGGGCTCGATTACCCTTTGCTGCTGCTGGTCGCTCATTTCCCGTCGCTAATGTGTGTACGGCAGAAGAGAGAGAGAAAAGTGATGCTACTTTTCTCTCTCTTCTGATGGGTCGTCGTCGTCGTTCCTAATCTTAGCTTTCTTGCTCTTTTTAAAATCTTCTTTCAAATGGAGCTGTCAAGCTCGCTCGGAATGACAGAAATCCTCTCCCTCTTCTGTTTCTGCCACACCACTGTACAAAAGTACTGTAGTAGTACTATTAGCAGTGTTATTCACTGCTGTGGTAATGTGTCCGCTTGTGCGCGGTCAAAATGGAATGGAACGAGATGATTGCCAATTACATCTTGTGATGCTGCTGCTGCGGTGGAAATAAAAAGAGTAAAGTCGAGCGACTGTCTGCTGTCTTCTCTTGCACAAATCCTGCCCGCCATTTTGCCTAATTAGCTCTTTTTAGAGCTGCTGCTGCTGCTGCTGTTCCTGTTGATGCTGCACATTTGCAAGTGACAAATTAGCTCAACACTGTCTGAGTGAGTGAGTGAGTGAGTGATGCAGACAGTGAGCTGCTTCATGTCACGGGCATTAAATCCAGTGTCTGTGTGTGTGTCGTCTTCTTCACTTCTTCTCGACAACAACACACACATCCTTGCAAATGGCCAAATCCGGCCAAGTTTCAGTCAAATGTGTTGTTGTGCTGCACATTTTCAGTCTTTTACGTTGCAGTAAGTAGTGCTCTGTGTTGTGTCCAAACTTAATTGCCGACCCTATTGTGTTCTTCTTTACCGCATCTTCTTTCTCATTTCCTTCTCCTCTTCTTTCTACCGTTAACTGTAACGGCTTTAATACGCCTTAATCACAACTCGGAGCTCTCTAATGTCTCCTGTTCGGAACTGAAAAGTGGTTCAACTGTTTTTAAATTTTTTGTTGTTGTAGAAGGCACTGAGGCACAAGGCCACTGTCCTTGTTTCTGCTGGCAGGGTCATCAGACACATACACACACACCGACACACTGACACGCCTTTAACATGGACCAGGTCAGTTTAGAAGAAGAAGAAGAAGAAAATCAATTTGCAGTTGCTCTAATTACGCTGTTGAAGCTTCAGGCATTCGTTCATCTGATCTTTTCTTGCAGTGGGCTGCCCAGTGACTGGAAAGATGTGTGTTTCTCTCTCCTTGTTCTCCATCACTGGCCATTAAGTTTTTTTTCAACAGCAGTAAGCTCTGAATTGAGCAGCTCTTTCATTGTGCACACGTCTCCTAATGGCGATTTGATTGACTGACTGACTAGTGCACAGTAGCACAGTGCATTCCATTTCTTCAATTTTCCTTCTTTTTTTCTTCTTTTTCTTTCAACGCGATAATGGTCAGGTGTAGGCGGCAGAGGTTTGATAATCCTCTGACGGCATCAATCCGCTTCCTCTTTTCTGTCTGACTGACTGACTGTCTCACTTCTTTTTGCGTTGATGACAAGTTTTCTTTCTTTTGCTGCAATTGTGATTGTGCTAACTTTTAGTGAATTGAGTCTTTGCTGTACTTTCACTTTGAACTTTGCATTGAATTTCTTTTTTTACAATGACACATTTTTTATCAGTAGTTTTTTTTAAAATATCAAAAATTTAGTTTTGAGTTGCTTAAGGTTTCACGTGTCAGACACAAAAGAAGAATTTCACTGTCATTTCCAAGACTAAAGTCAATTTGCTGCTGCTTTTTGTTTGCTGTTTTATTTACAAATTAATTTAATTATGTCAATAAACACTGAAATTACTTTCGGCTTCTTTTTTTTGTTGACAGCAACCGCACAGTCAAAAACAGTCAGGCAGACAGTCAGGCATTCATTCATCAATCACTGCACCAATCAATGCCTCTGCTTGTTTGCTGCTTGTTTGAGCAGCCAAGGAAAAAGGGAAATAAATTTTCCTGTGTGTTTACAAACTCTGGCTTTGATTTGCACCCTATTTACCACCACCAGTCCTGACAGTAATACCTTGTTCTTCTTCTTCTTCTTCTTCTTCTTCTCTGGTGCACTTCCTTTTTCTGGCCCTGTCACGAGAGCAGCCAATGTGTTTTGTTCAGTTCAGTTCAGTGTTGTCCATGCTGGCATCTCTCAATCACTGGCCCATTCAATTATTGATTGCAGCAATGTCCCCCATAACATGGTCCTGTTCATGTCGCGTCTCTACATCCCCAACATCGCAGTTGTTGCTCTGCTTTGTCTGCACACATCCTCACATTGCCTCCCTTTCCTTTTCCTCCTCCTTTTCTCTTTTACTTGTCGATTATTAATTAAATGACCCAATCGACAACAGCAGCACACACAACGTCTTTGTGTCTGCACACTGCTCAATGGTCAGTGTCGCTGTTAGGGTCCGCAGTGCTGAAACGATATTATTTATTGAAAAGCGCAAAGTGATTTCGGGTGGTGCAACGATGGTGCAACTTTGGTGCACACTCAGTGCACATTGTGATCCAGTGGTGGCAGCGATTGGCCGACGATTTATTATCTCCTCTCTGTGTGTGTTGTTTGCTGCCATTGATGGTGTGTCAGTGTTGCTCTCTGTGTGTGTGTGTGTGTGTGTTGTGTGTCGTGGACATTAGCCAACAGCAGCAGCAGTGGTCATTTGCTCCATTTTCTTATTCTCTGTCTTTAAGTCCTGTAGCAGCAGCAGCAGCAGCATTTGAACGTCATTGTAATTGGTCTTTATTATTGCCGGTTATTAGTTTAATATATGTGTGTGCTGTTTGCTGTTTGCTGTTTTGCCTACAGTTTTGCTCCCAAAGTTGCTCACACTGAAATTAAGCACACGATGCAAACGATCACCAACAATTGAGAGAGGTGCAGGCGCTCATAAAGGTCGTTGAGAGCAGCCAGCACCCAGCAGCAACTCTTAATGTTGACCGATAACGGTAATGCTGGGGGGGAGCTGTGAAAACGTCTTAAAATGCAAACACATACACACACACACACACACATCAGGCCTTCTTTTTGCTGATCGCTTGTAATCCAATTCCGCCCTCTCTCCTTTTCTATTCTTTATTCTGCCTAATTGGCTAACATTTGTGTTTATCTTATTTTGTGTTGCTGTAGTAGTAGGGCACACAAATGTGTCCCCTTTTTGTCCCCTGTTTTTTCGGTCATTCTTCGGTCAGTTTATCCTTCTCTTCCTCCCTCCACTTTCCACTCTTTTCCTTTGCCAGTTTCTGAGAAGTACACACAGTTTTACTGTTGTGCTGAAGAAACACAACAATGCTTGACGTCGTTGGTGCAATCTGATGGCCATTATTGACATTATTACCGTTCTATTGCCATTACTGATTCGCATTCACATTAGTGTGCAGTGATATTATTCCTTCATCTCTCTCTCTCTCTCTCTCTCTTATCGAAGCACTTATCTGTGTTTTCTGTTTCTGCCGTATCTCGTGTGTTCTCGAAACATTTGCCTATCAACATTGAGAGGCCATTGATGACATCAGGCGTCGGCTGTGACTGTCACTTTTGATGTGATCAGGCCGCTGGCCGTTGAAAACAAAATTGAGCAATGATTTTGGTCTCTGTGTGTGTGTGTGTGTGTCTTTTCAATTGCCTAGCTTCGTTTTGCCAACTCTCGTTTGAACTGATTGGACTCGAAAAAGTGAGAGCACTTGCCGGTGACGGGGAAATTACTGGTAATCAGCGGGGCGACAGCAGCAAAAGAAAGTTGAAAATGACAATGATTTTGTCTTGTTTCGCCTTGCTTCACCTTCACTGATTCTCTCGCCCACAATTGTCACTAGGTTACCACCACCACCACCACCGCTACGGTTGCACATCATTTGCACGCCAAACTAAATTGAGTAGCTTACTTAAATTTTTTTTGCACAGCAACGTACCACGTTTCCGCCGGTAGTTTTTTCTACGCTGCCTCAGACAAACTCAGTCTTCTCCTTCTTTTCCCTCATTTTTCTATCTTTAGAGTCTGGGCGAAACTAATTTAGCCTTTTTCAGCTGCCTTGTCAGGTGTGTACATTGAGTGAAAAGAGATAGCCCGCGATTCACCGGCACTAAACAGCGTGAGTGAACCAAAAGTGCACCAGCTTTTAGCTTGGAAAACCTGGGCAGCCAAAATGATGGCATTTACAGAATGTTTACCCGAAAAAAGAGAGAAAAAACGGAAGGAATGCTGGGAAGAGCGGAAATTTATCAAGTTGAAAACATGCACAATTAATTTGCCACTGCAAGACGGTGTGTGCTTGTGTTTGTCTGCTTGTGCTTGTTCAGTGCTGCTGCTGTTCCTGGTTTCGTTTAGTTTAGTTTGTCGGACGATGCTGTTTTTGTTGGCGGCAGCGGCGGTGGCGGTGGTATTGTCCTTGTTGAAGTTGCTGCCCCTGCCGACACAGCACAACCGTGTTCCTCTCTGCTGGAATTCTCCATTTCTTGTAAGCCAAGCAGGACAAAGAGATTCTCTCTACCGCACGTCGCGTTTCAGGAGGAGGAGGAGGAAAGGAAGCAAGGACCACCAAAATGGCCTTCGTGTCTAGCCTAGCCTAGCCGAGCTCTAGTGTGTGTGCACCGTCAGCGTGATTCGATTAATTCGTTTCTTCTTCTTCTTTTTTTCTTCATTTTTTCTTTCTTTTTTCACCTATCCCCTTCTTCTTCTTCTTCTTCTTTACTGTACGAGCACATCATCAGACGCTGCTGCTGCTGTAATTACATAGGCTAGCTCCTGTACGGCAGTGACTTTTTCCTCTTTTTCTTATTTTTTTTGTATCGGTAGCCTTTTTAGTGTGTGTGTACAAACGGTGCCATCGAATATTGGGAAAAGGGGGCTGTGTATATTAGAATATGAAATGAAAAAAGCTAGTTGTGTATTAGAAGTGTACAGCAGCATCAGCAGCAGCAGCAGCAGCAACCAAACTATTCTCTACACTTTTCCTCTTTGGCATTGCTAAATTAGATTAAAGTTATAAAGTTAAACCTCTTATATTAATTTGATTCTAGCATCCCTTTTTGCTGCTGCTGTTTCTGTTCATTTTAGTCCCCTTTTTCCAGTACCCCTCTTTTCCCCTTCTTCAGACACTGTTGTCTGCGCGCTGTAATATGAAGAGCATATAATAATATACTTTGTAAACCCTTATAATTTGCAATAATTTATCGAGTTTTATAAACTTTGAATCAAATGTGTGTGTGTGCCCAACCAACTTCCACGCGCGTTCTTCTTCCTCTTCCTCTTTTCAGTTTTTTTTCTCGCTGCAGACTATTTTGAAGGCGCCTCTCCATTCCACTTTTTTTGGTTTTGATTGCCATTTTGCAATTCCTCTCTCTCTCTCTCTTCTTCCTCTTTTTCTTCTTCCGCAATTTGGCTGCCTCCATTATTGGTGCATTACTTGCCCGTTGGTCCATTTATAATAACTTTCTCTCTCGCTCACTCGCTTTTGGCTCGATTCTATTTTAAATATTTTTTTTCCGTTTTTCGCTCGGTGTGGGTGCACCGCCATCGCCATTGCCATCGTGTACGGGGGATCAAGTGTGAAATGTTTATTTTGGCGAGCAGCAGCGGTTCTTTCTCCTTTTTCTTTCCCTTTGCACTCGGATTCGATTTCCACTCGGCGCCGCGGAATCGGCCACTTGGAAATGGTATAAATCATTTATTGTGCGAGCCAGAAAGAGAAGGATGCTGCTGCTGCTGCTGCTATTTTCAATTCAATTGCCACAGATGAAGAGGAGGAGGGAAAAGAGCATCAATGGAGGCATTTTCCGCTGCATTTCCATATTGACTGCGCTTCTTCTTCTTCCTTTTTTTTTCTTTCGGTGAGCTCACCGGTGTGGTCCAAGAGCAGCAGAAGAAGTGTAGTAACCTAAAAGGCCGGTGCCCTCTCTATCTCTCAATTTTTCGTTTAATGGTGGTGCTCTTCTTTTGGGTTGCTCCTTTCGGTAATTGTGATCGACTTTCGGGTCGACGGCGGCGGCGGCGATGGTGGTGGTGGTGTGTCTAGAGGGGGCACCAACACCAAGAGCACCAACATCAGCATTCAGCAATGACTAGACAGAACTCTTGCCTAGTGCCAGTGCCAGTGCCACTGGCATCCAATTACGAGGTGTGCGCGCATTAATTTGCGATGATGATGATGGCACACAAATCCAATTACACACACACACACACACACACACCTTCTTCTTGAGCACAACTCTAGTCTAGCTCTTTTTCTGGTGCCTGTGTTTTCATTTTCTTTACCCTTCATCAGGTGAGGGCTGCTCATCTAAGGTGTTCTCTAATCAGCCGGGACCGGGTCTCTAATCACAATGTTGGCTGATCACACAGTTTTAAGCAGAAGCTGCCTGCAAACACTCACACTGTTTTAGGCTTTAAGTTTTAGGTTGTCTGACGTTGTCTGACGTCGACAGATTGGCCCATTTGGATTCGATCAGCAGTCATCGCTGTTTAATGGCTTGCACCCTCGATGCATCGGCGATTCATCCATTCATTGCCAGTGTGTGCTCGATGTATTATTATGCTAATGCACACACACACACACACACTACCGAAATGAACGATTGCAGGCATCTGATAACGCCCAGCAGCAGCAGCAGCAGCTGTACAGCTCTACAATTCTGATGCCAGCCACCTTTTTCAGTGCACTGTCCAGTGCTCTCTCTTTCTCTCTCTCTCTCTCTCTTCCCATTCCAAATGGCCTAGCCGCTTTTTGAACTCTTCCTTTGGAGAGGAAAAAAGGAAAGTCTGAGAAGGGTAGAGAAAACGCCGTTGATTGTGTCATTTTCTGAGAAGAAGAAGAGCATAGTGTCCCAAAGCAGCAGCAGCAGGGCCTAGCTAGCTCTTGCTTCTTGCCTGTCTTTTTATCGCTCCTCATATTTAAATTGCCTTTTTTGCAGAGGCACAAAAGCCTGAGAGTTGCAGCTTTTTGTGATGGGGAAGAAAAAAAAAGTAGAGCACTCTGCTCAAACAAATTTGCCGTCAGCCGATTGTCGTAGTCAGCCGAGCTGAGCCGAGCGTTTGTACACCGTCCCAGGCGATACATTCCCTCTTTTTGAGTTCAGAATGTTGCAGCTGATGATGATGATAAGAAAGAAGGCGGCGGCGGCGGCGGCAGAATGAGCAATGCCTTCTCCACTTGAAAATGAATTCGCAATTTCACTTTCACTTTAATTGCATCAATCGAATTAATTCTGCCGCTACCGCCACTGCCACTTCTTCTTTGTTGAAGCATTCTAGAGGAGAACTCTGGCAAACATTCTGCCAACAACAATTCCCCACAGTGCAGCTGCAGCTGCAGCTGCAGCGACCAAGGGTCATCGGCGAGGGTGCCGGCACTCTTTTTGTTTTGTTGTTGGTGGCGGCCATGTTCACTCATTTTGGCCTTCCTTCTCCTTCTCCCCTGTCCAAGGCACAGTCAGTCAGACAGACCGACACAGTGCTGGTGTCATCAATAATGAAGAAGCAGAGCTGGAGCTTTTATTAATTCCAGTGTGCCGAGTATCCTTCACCCTCGCCCTCGCCCTTTCCCCCCCCCCTCTCTCTCATTTTCACCCCCTCTTCTTTGCCCCCCTCTTCTTCACTTTTGTACGGCACAGATTCAGTTCGTTCACTACCATAGTAGTAGGCTCATCTCCTCGCTCGTCAGATCGTTAGCCGGAACCATCATCAGCGCAGGGAAGTGCCACACTGTTCTCTCGTGTTCTCTCTCTTTCTCTCTCTTTTCTTTTTTGAGTCGAAAGCTGTCTGTCTCTCTCTGTATAGCTGAATCAGTCTTCTTTCTCTGTGTTTTTATGTGTTCGTTCGTTCGGCTTCTGGTTTTGTTGTTGCAATTTCAATTTATCCTCACTTTCACTACTCACTTTCCTTCCTCCTCTGTTGTCCTCCTCTTCGGTTCTCTTGGCGCATTAAAATATTTATCTTGAATCTTACGAAATAATCTCCTTCTTTTTTGCTCTTTCTCGCTGGCCACTTTAAAGAGTGCGGCGCAGAATTTTCTTTCCACTCTCGTTTTCACTCTCACTTATGAGCCGCTTTAGTTCTCTCTTTCTCTCTCTCGTTTTGACTGTTCCAAATGAAACATTCTTTTGGTTGTTGTTGTTGTTGGGTGCCTTCACTTGCCCTGCCACTGCCACCACCACCACAATTTTGCACCACCGTGTGTGTCTCATTGTCTCGCGGCATACATTAATTTTAGTTGAGTTGCGAGCTTAAATTTTTCTGTTGTGTTGTGTTTTGCCCTGCCGAATCATTTTTCTGTTTTGAGTCTCTCATTTCTGGTCACCACAATCAGTCTTAGCTCAGCTGTGGACCACACACACATTTTTCAAGTGTGCTCCATTTCAGCTGAGCACTCGCAGACTTTTTTTTCAATTTTTTTTCTGCAATATATAAAATTGGTGAAATGGAACTTTCTAGTTTTTTATTTCAAGTCTCAGTGTCTCTGCAACGGCTAGCAGTGTCTCAGTGTTATCTGAAAGTGCTAGTTTTTATCCACCATTTTTTGCTACATTGTCCCTCCGTTTTTATGTGAAAACAAAACGACAAATAAAACAGTTGCCGCTTTGTTCTCCGATATTTTTTTTGCCAATTTGGCGTTTATTGGAGCTCTGTGTTGTAAATCCATTCGGTATGTGGTGCCCACTGCCCAGCACACACTGAATGGCGTCAATTAGTTCTGCTGCTTTTGCAAGAACGCACTTGTACAACAGTAAAAAAGTTTGCGCAAAAGAAGTTATGTAAAAGGAGGCTTTTTATACACACACGAGTTTCGATTCATAATTTATTGAGCTCTATTGAGCCCCTAAAGCACACACACACACACATATTACACATATTAGCTAATTGATATGCATAGCATATCTGCCTGGATGATGACGCCCAGGCGAACAGTAAAAAAATGTGGCATGTGTGTGTGGGGGCCAAATAGATTGCCCCAAATAGATTGCCCCCTCAAAACTGCTCGGACCAACGGGCTGATCGTTTGCTCTCTCCTTATTCTTCTTTGGTGCAGCAATGGTTTTATCGTCTATTCAGTACCACTGTAGCAAATTGGCGATAACTTGTTATTATTTTATTGCTTTCTGCCTGCACACATCAGGGGACACTTCTTTGACGCTTCTTTTGTTGCAGCTTTAGTTGTTATCTCTCTTTCATTTATTTTGACTTTTTACTCGCTTATTGAGTCATTTGTGGTTGCCTGTCTTTTTTCGGTTTTTCCGTCCTCTGGAAGCACAAGCCCCTCTGTGAATGAGCTAACCATTTCAGAGCAACTCTTTACCTCTTGACTGGTAGGACAAAAAATTAGTTCATGTCCAATGAGATCGCCTTTCAGCTGATCAGCCTCACACTGAGTTAGTGTGCGTATTGATTGGAAAACATTTTTCCTTTTTTTCTTCTTCATCTTTTCTAATCATTCAATCTACCCACGACTCGATCACTTTGTAGTAGTCAAAGACTGCCTGAAGTGCAGATTTGCTTTATGTTGAAGAGAGAGAGAGAGAGAAAGAGAGGTCAAAATGAGTATGAAAGAAAGAAGGGGAAATGAAATAGACAATCGATTGGCCAGCGAAAGCCCCCACAAGTAATCTTAATCACCTCATCTCTAATCGGTGATGGTGGCGGTGGCTGAAAGCGGATGCGATTGAGGACAGTTAATTCTGTGTGCAAAGAAGAAGAAGAAAGCTAAATGAAGTCGGTCACTCACTCTCTCTCCAGCTCTCCTCTCTCTCTCTCTTGCTGTGTGTTGATTAATTTGAAAAGTATTTCCTTGCTGTTCATTCGTTTTGATTACTCCTCGACTTGCTGCTGCCGCCGCTGATATCAGTCTTCCTCTAATTACTCTCTTTCTGCTCAAGCTGCTCTCTACTAACCCACTTCAGGCCTGATGACCACCACAATTGCGGTGGTGGTGGTGGTGGTGGTGGTGGTATTTGGCAATTGGCTCGCGCTCTCCAGGCATCGATTGATCATTGCGGGATGCGCGGCGGTAGACTCAGGGGCCTCTTCTTCCCTCTCTTTTTGAGTGTCATTTTTTCAGCGTGTCTGTGTGTCCGGCCAATCAGCTAGTGAGCTTCTCTCGCTGCTGCTGCTTCTTCGCTCAATCAAGATTAGTTTGGCTGGTTGCTTGGTACACGGCTTAAAAAGGAGAAGAAGAAGAAGGTATCTGCTTTCACACCCAGCACTGAAATGCTGCACACACACACCGGGAGCCATGATTTATGGCCAGTACTGTGCCGTTCTTACTGTGTTTTTTTCTTACTCTGAGATGATCACATTGCGGTCATCGATCCCCGTCGTTGTCAGTAGTCGTCGGTGCCCACTGCCTAATTGCCGCCTGTCGGTAATTAATACTTCCACACACGGGCACACGCACTGGCCAATTCACCTGCCAGCAGACTTAGGTGCACCGCTGAATGCTAAGGGCTTATTCTTTTCTTTTCTTCCTGAAAGCTTACACTTCGGGACAAAGTGAAAAAAAATTTTGACTGATTTTTTGCTTTAGTTAGAAGTAAATGCCTCCGGAAATTAGAACCGATGGCCAAATGCACTGGAAGTGTAAGCAAAACAAACAAACTTGTAAGGGCACTTGCACTTGTAGAATGATTGTAATCAGCTACATTATTTCAATTTGAGTAAAAATTATTTTTTTGCTTGCAATTACGATGTTGATTTCCTGTTTTGTTTTTACAAATTTTTTTAATTGAAAGAAAAGTCCACTGTTTTTTTTGGGTAAAGTCATCCAAGCTCAAGCTCACTTGCACTTGCTAATTGTTTATCGTTTTGTGACTTTTTTCTTTTTCATTCAATTCTGGTTATAACTTGGGTCGATGAATGGTAATTCAATTGCAATCTTGGATACTGTACTCACCCAATCTACATGGGCGCTTTTTTTTCTACTGAATTGAATTTTGTAGTGCTCCACTAGAGCCTGAAAAGTAAACAAGCAAGTTCCAGTGCCTGAAAATATGAGCGAGAAGGAGTGCATGCAAGCTTTCTCGCTGGTAATTAGGTCTTCACTGACGTCGACTGAATTTATCCCTCCACGACTTTTGGGCCGACGAATCGATCTCTGAAAAAAGAGAGAAAGAGCACTGGCCCACTTTTTGGAAGACTCAATCGATGGTTTTCTGCCTCAAAGTCAGCAACTTTCTGTTGGTTGCCCTTTGCAAAAAGTCAAAGGCGAACTCAGTGCATCACTCAACACGGCCCTAGCCTTTTCTATGGGCTTTCTTTTCTGGGGTTTTGATTTATTGCCACCAGCAGTCCATCGATCGACCCAGAGGGCTGCTACTGTGTGTTCTCTTCTTCTTCCTCAGAGTTTGTGTGTCCTCCAAATGGTCGTCTCTATTTTTAATTGCATTCTAATTTTGATTAATCGTCCCTGTAATCGGCGGTGTCCAAGCCGAGGACGCCGAGGACGCCGACAACGCCAACGACGCCAACGACAAAGACTAGGACGAAGCGGAGATAAATGGTTTAATTGAAAATATGCTGATTTGCGACTAGCTTGTACTACTACTACTACTACTAGTGCTTGTACTTGTACTTGTGCTCGACATTTCGATCACAGTTTTTGCCGATCTCTCCCAGATTTGCTCTCTGCAGTGTCTGATGAAAAAAAAATTTGAATGAGCGAAACAGTCTGTCCAAAACTGAGCAACTTACAGTTTGTCTCCTTATAAGGGATTCGGTGACAGCCTCGAGCGCGCGGGTGACGATACGATGTATATACGGGAACCTCGAGTACTCGACTGCTCGATTACATCAAGTTAATGGCTGTGTTGTCGCGCTGACTGCCGTAATTAGACCGATTCGCCAAATTGAATATTGATGACGAGAAGGGACTGCACTGGACTGGACTGGGCCGTCGATATCTTTCTTTCACTCTTTCTGCCATGCCTAGTGTCCTCCTAACGTTTTGACTCATCAGATCAAGTGCTGCATCAGAAGGAGCAACTGCTGTTTTGGCACTCGTTTACATCGATGTAAACAGAGCAAGTTTTTCTAATCGATGGCCAGCATCGTTGTAGTTGATGTTTAGTTTCTCAGGCTTAATTTATTAGTACTGTTTTGCCGTACCTTTCCTTCTTCTCCTTCATCAGAGTTAGTGATACTCATTTTGAGTTTCTACTACGCGAAACCTACGCAAATCAGTCGAAATCAGTCAGTGTTGGTGGTGGTGGTGGTGGTGGTGCACTTTTTTGGTCGCCCAGAGAGTGTCACCGGACACTAACTGCTCTGACTGACTGAGCGCACCTCAAATGGTCAAATGGGGACTGCAAATTTTTAAAAGCAACTTTTTATATTTTTTTTGCTTGGTAAGCACCATTCGCCATTGCTGGTAAATTGGTGCACACACATTGGCAATTTTTTCTTGGTAGCAGACTTTCTTGTTTTCTTTCTTACCAAGAATAGCTCCCTTTTTTCCAGTCTGAATTAATGTGCGCTCTGTCAGACAGTTACCACCGGAAGGTGCTGGTAGTGAACGCCTTCAGTGAGCTTGCCGTTATTTACTCACACTTGCACATTTGCATAAAGCGCCGCTGCTGCCGCCGCCTAAGCTCACTCACTTCTAATCGCTTCAATTACTTTTTAGTTGATCAGTCTTTCCGCAGTGTGCTCAGCAGAAGAAGAAGAAGAAGAAGCTAATGTGCTCAGCTCAATGTTCTGTGCTTGTCAGCAGAAAAAATTTTCGCTTGCTCACCCATCCTAATTGGCACTGTGTACCTGCCGTGTGTTTGGTTGGTTGGTGACACTCTGACTTTGACATTGGCCGGCAAATGAGATAGAGAAAGACCTGTCGACCTTTGACAGATGACCATTGCTGCTGTTGTTGCTGCTGCTTTTCGCCGCTTCCGGAGAGCAATCACTTTAATCACTTTGTCAATCTCTTTTCAGTCAGTCAGTCACTCACTCAGGCGAAGTTTGTTTCCCGGCGTGTGGTCAACAAAAGATATATTCTTGTTGATATTATTTTCGTTGATTGCATATTTGGTTTCTCTCTTTTTGAGGGTAATTAGCCTAATGATGGCAGCAGCAGCAGTGGTGAAAGCCTTTGTTGTTTGGTCTAAAGAGTCAATGCATTGTTTTTTGTCTCTTCTCTGTTCTGCGAGGGTCGCAATGAGTGAATGTGCAGACTGCTGCTGCTCTGAGGCTGTGCCAATTTTAATAATGATCTAATTATATTAGAATTCGTCTTAATAGGCTCATCATCAACGGCGGCAACGGGGCAACAACAACAACAACAGCAGCAACAAAAGTCAGGCGCACATCTTAATGCACACACAGTTTTAATTAACTTTAGCAGAATAGTGTTCACTGATAATTGGGAGGGAAAACTGAGAGAGGAGAGCTGCCATCTGGCAGCTGTTTGCAGCTGCTCATTCAGTGCTCATCTTTGCTCGGCCACGCAAGAATGCAATTGACTGAGTTTAAGAGAAGAAGCAAGAGAAACACACAAGCACACACTATTCTCGGTATTGACGACGTGTCAATTTTAATTAAAGTGCCCAAGTGAAAGCGCCCAAAGCTGAGCCGAGTTCGGATGAACTGAACTGAGACCTTTTTGCGACCAAATCGATGATCTGCCACCATTTCATTGGCGGCAGTGCTGAATGATGCCTTCTTTCTCTCTTTTTTTCACTGTAAAAGTACTCTGTCATCACTATCTGTGGTCGATTCATTCATTTTTTGCTGTCTGAAAATGTTTCATTCACTGGCACTATTTTTAGGCTTCTAGTTTACTTTATCGTCACTCACAGTTTGACTTTTGGTGTGTGTGTGTTGGCGAAAACTGTGCACTGCTGTAAAAAGTTGTCCGATTCGCAGAATCTAATCGGATACGACGACTTTGCGAAAAAGTGCATTTTGAGTTACCTTTTATGGCAGTGGTAAACGTAACCTATCTTGGTGCAGGTCGTTCTTGATCTACTGCCACTGCTCTACTTTTTTCCTATTGCTCTCTTTTTGCTTCTAAACTTCCAAACTCACACAGAGTTTGCCCACTACCTGTCTGCAACTTTTCACTTCAATTCAGTTTTCTAATTAATCAATTGCAGCAAATGCAGCTGGGATGAGATGAGATGAGATGATTTATAGCCCGCAAGGCCCAACCAACCAGCTGACTGACCGCAGTCACTCGACTGAGTTTTGGTAAATTGAGTTGCCGTTGTGGCAGTGGCACACACAGACACAAACTAAAGTCAGACTTTATCAGTTTGTATTATTAGGTAAATTAAATCGTAACGAATCGTCAGCATTTTTGTCGCGGCTGTGTGTGAGTGTGTGTGTTGGCAGCAACGAAGTTGACAGGCAGTAATTCATTTCTACCTTGTGCTCTTGATATGTTCATTGAAGTGAAGCTCACTGGACTTTCATTGGGCGCCATTTCATTGGGATGCGACCCTGCAATGTGGGCAACTTTGCAGTGGGGTGTCCATGAGGAAGAAATGAAGAAGGCACTCTGTTCGACTTTTTCCACATCTTCATCTCCGAGCTCACTTACTGACCAGATCTCAATGGCAGAGACACACACACACACTACAATTATGCTCTTAATCAGTTTGGAATTGCAAATTGAAATAAATCAAACTTGACAAGCTGCATTTATCGCTGCCCGATCAATTGCTGGAACCGTTTGCTGCTCTATTAATAGCTCCTGCCGTTTCTTCTTCTTTCTTTTTTTGCTGATGATGCAGCTGCTCTCTTTCTTTTTCCTCCCCTTCTTCTCAAACTGCCGCCGCCTCACTGCAGTGACTATAAATTTGGCTATTAATTGCATTTGTCTTGTTTGAGTCGAGTCTCTCCAGTGATCAAATTATCCCTTCTTCTCTTTTTCGTTGTGTGCTTTTCTGTCTGTCTTCAGACTGCTCTTCTTTTCCTTCACCTTCAAGTGATAATTCAATTTTGTCTGCCTGCCTGCCTGCCTGCCTGCTCCTCGATGAGCCACTAAACATTAGCCCTACAGTTCACTACTCTAAACCATTTTGGAGAATATCGAGTCCAATTACACACACTCACACTCACACTGGGGTCCATTGTGCTAATGTTTCTCTTTTTTCTCTTTTTTTCTCTTCCTTCTCTCTCACTTTAGGTAAGCAATACCCGACCGGGCGTACACTGGGGTCACACCATCACTACCAAACAGAAAACAAAGTTTACTACGAAGCACGCACTTTAGAGAGAGAGAGAGAGAGAAGAAGGGTAACCCTTTGCAGCAGTGTTGTGGCCCACTTACTCAGTTCACTCACTCAGTTAAAGCCTTTCTGCCCACCACTACTACCACCAACTCTAATCGATTCTGACTATTCGACGAACTGACTAATGTTTACTTTTACTGCACCGACGATGATGATTGCCTTTCAGAAGAACCCCTTTTTGAATGGCTATTTCAGAAGAAGGCAAAGAAGGTGTCCTGCTTCTCGTCGTTCAGCAGTAGCAGATAATTAGAAAGGAGATCTCTCAAATTGAATTTAAAAGCATCCAAGTGTGTGTGTGTGCACTTGTGACTAGTGATAGTGATCCGGAGAGTGCTCAGTTCCGATAGTGTGTACAGTAGTAGTAGTAGTAATCAGTAATCACACCAAAAAAGTAAAAAAGAAGAGTGTCCGATTGTCCGATGATAGATGATGGATGCTTTTTGGTCTTTTTGCTGCTGTTCTTTTTTGTTTATTGGCCACTGTTGTCGTACACTGAACTGAGTTGATGACAAGTGCGCAAGTGGCGCAAACATTGCACCAAAAAAACATCAACAGCAGCACTTTTCATTACAGTTCTTCCTCTTATTAATTGCCAACCACTCTGTTATTAATGAACGAATTGCATCTTTTTTCTTTTTCACGCGCTGTCTTTTTATCTGAGACCTCTTCTGTTTAATTTTACAGCTATTTATTACTGCCCATTGAGCAGCACTTACTGAGTGCACTGCACTATTGCTGATGCGGCTTACGCTCAACTCTTCTCGCTTGCTTACGTTCTTCTTCTTTTTTCCGCTTCTGCCATTCTCAGTTCACACCCGAGCTCAATTTCTCGCCTTTTCTTTTTTACCATTCCATTCAGCAGGAGTGAATTTGGCGCCATTTGTGTCATCATCAATTTTGCGATGATATTAGCATTTTTATTATTTATATTTCCATTTGGCTACTGCTTCTTCTTCGTTTCTGCTGCTGCTTCTGTTGCCTAGTGCTTTCTGACTTCAGTTTCACTTTGCCAATAATTCCTCGCCTTTGATTTTTCTTCTTTTTTCGTTTGCTTTCACTACACTTCTTTCACTTCATTCATTCATCTTGCCACTTTGTGCCACTTTTGCTTGCCCCCGTTGCATCAGAAAGGCTAAATCTCAAAGCAGGCCACAGCAGCAGCAGATCCTTGCATTTTTTGGCACAGTTCAGCTCTGACAGTTTGTTAATTAATTTGCAATTATTTTGTTTATCTGCGTCTATTGTCTTCCTCGTTCGTTTTTTGTTTGCTTAGTGAGCTCACCCATGATAAACAGAATGCTTTATTCTACCTTTCTAAATGTTGTTTTTTGCTAGGCTATAGCTGACCCTTGCTCGTTAGCAACTCTGACAAGCTGAGCTGCTGCTGCTTAATATTACACTTGATTGCCTTTATCCCCGTTGTGGATAGGAGGGGATATACTGTGTTTGTTCTGTTGTCAGCACACTGTGCTCTGTGTTGTCCACTAACCATTTGCAAATGCCCTCTTTCATGAGTCAATCGGTTTTTCTTTCTTAATAATTAAGGGACACACTGCCGAGTCGTGCTCTGTGTGTCACTGTGCACTGCTGTTTTTGTTGGAGCAAACTGTATGCTTTGTTTCATTCATTTACCATCATTGGGCACCCAATTGATTGAGATTGGGGGAACCGAAAAAAGAGGAGGGAAAGCATCATCACTGAGCCATCATTACCATCATTTGAGTGGCTTATGTACTTTCTCTTTCTACTCTCTGCAAGAAGTATGGTAATCACCAGTGGCAGTGGTAGTGATGGCGATTTGATGATTAAATAAAAGATTTTTTCTGTGAGCACATGTTGCCCAGTACTGCTGTAGTGCACAGTATGTACACTGCCACCACCACCACCACCACCACCACCACCACTCTCATCATCATCGTCCCATGAATTGATTCAGAACTCAGAGCCCAGAAAATGCACAGTTTTATGTGAAGTTGAGTACAGACAGGGAGACCCCGGCGTCTAATGATGCTCATATTAATTAATGGCCTGCCAGAGAGATGCTGCTGTCAGAGTTGCTGCCGCCCCTGCTGCTAAACTCTGCCGCACTCTTAATGAAAGAATAATTCGCCCGCTCACCAGGTTTTTCTTCGTTTTCTTTGGTGAAAGGGCCATTGTAATTGGGGCCCTCGTAATCCGTCGCAAAATAAAAGAGCAAAAAGATGATAAATTGCTTTTCACCAACTCACCGGGCCAATAAATTGCTGAATTTTAGCAACTAAATCAACATCATCATCTTTTTTTATTTTATTTTGTCTGAGCATTGTCTTTGTGCTGGACATTGTGTAGCAGCAGTAGCAGCAGTGTCGAACATTGCTGATCAAGTTGCGCTACAGCAGTAGTAATTCTGGTGCTCAGTAAACGGCAATTAACATTTCTCATTGATGTGTGTGTGTGTGGCCGTGTTGTCAAGTAATTTTTTTTGTCTCTTTGAGTTGAAGGATCTACGTGAGGAAAATGACAAGTTTGAGGGTGAGCAGTCGGAATGAAAGTGTGTTATCACACACACACTGATCATCAGCAGCTACTACTACTACTCGCAGCCATGATCGATATGATGACACACACAGCGACACTGAAAATTGGAAAAGTGGAGGAAATGTAGGACACACACTCTTCTACTACTAACCCGATCACTTTGCCATTGAGTGAAAGTGCTGTTGTTGCTGCTCACTTCTGCTAGCACAGTCGTTGCTGCCAATTTGTCGCTTTCTAATCGACTTATCATCGAATTGACTTTTTCTTCTTTTTTTTCTTTCTTCACTTGTGTCTGTGTGTCATTTTCGGGAGCAGCCGTTTTCATTGCTTTTATCTCAATAGAAACGGCTCGGTCGGTCACAGCATTTTGAGCACTGCTAACTCAAAACGTTCTAGTTACACTCATTTGAGACTGAAATGAGGAAGAGGAAAAGTAAAAAGGCTACTAACTTTTAGCAGTCAGCACTCTCACTAGAGTCACACTTTACTTTTCACCGGACAAGCTGCATTGCTATCTATTGATGCTAGCCAATGAAGGCACTTAATTGCAAATTAACAGCCCATACTTTCACTACTGACTCATGCCATCTGTCAACAGTAGCTCCCAGAAAGTAGCTTCAATTATTAAACGATTTGCATTGTGTGTGTGTGTGTGTGTGGAGTATTGCACTGACCGGCGACCCGGAAAATATTTGCTCAGTGACTTGGCTGTCTGCTTGAAAATCCCTTTTAAAAATCAATTATTTGCTATATAGTTTTTATCGTTTTTTATCGTCAGTTCAAAATATTGTTTTTCAAAGTGCACTTTGTCACCTTTTAGTAGCAGTTCTGGTCAACAAAGTTCTGTTTTTTTGTTTTGATGATGATGATGATGATGAGTGGCCATCAAAGTGCCGATTCTGGCGTTCAACTTCTGTAGCTGACTGTTCTTTCATGGTTTTACAATTGTTACATACACATTTAATGAAAAAAGGGGCTTTTTTCTTTATTCACTTTTCTCGTCAATTGATTTTTGTTTCTAAACTTTCCTTAACAAAAGTTTTGTATATTAATTATAAGTCACTTTTTACTACTACTACTACTGCACCGAGAATCGGGCGTAACGCCTGTGTCTGGCCACCGTGTCGCACTTTTTCCTTTTCCTTTCTTTTCTGTTTCAGTCTGAACTGAACTATCAGAAAGAATGCAGGCGTGTGATCCCGGGCTGACAGTGCTGCTGGAGCTGCAGAGGCAGCGCTGACTTTGCTCCTCTGCTCTTGTCGGGCATTAAAAAAGTATGACAGTTTATTAGGATTTAAAAAGTGCCATCTTTTTCTCTCTGCCTCTCTTTCACTCGACAGTTTTTTCTTCCGTTCTGCTCTGCAGAATGAGTGCTAGTATTGCTAATGCCGCCCAATGCTGCTGCTGCTGCTGTTGCACCAAATGACAGCCCGGCTTGCCGTTTGACATGGCAAACGTGACAGAGCATTCTTAAGGTTGTCGGAACTGTGTGTGTGTGTGTGTGTGTGTGTGTGTGTGTGCTCAGTGCGGATATTTCTGATACTGTTGACAGTCAGTGAGTCGACCAGGGCAGTTCTCAACTAAAAGTACTGCTCTTGTTTTTCTCCTTTACCTGGAATTACCTGAGCTTTTATGAGCGGTTCTTTTCTATCTCTTGTACCCTCATCACCCTTCATCATCATCACCAGCTGATCTGATAGTTTTGTTTTCGGTAAATCTCACTTTTTGATTAAAGTTAAGCTAACTAACTGGCAGGAGAGCTACCAGCAACTACTGCACACTGACAAGTAATTTTGATTGAGTAATTGGGGCACTGCTGCTGCTATCGATTCTTCAGAGTCTGCATCTCTTTTCTCTCAGTTTTTTTCTCTGAGCACTCAGTAATGACATCTTGAGCGACAACATCAGCTCTCCCTTATCCCGGTCAATCTCTGGCGCACAGTAGTCGTAACAACAAACAATCAGTCGATAGTCACAACTTGAAGCGATGGCATCTCGCAGTAGTTGTAGTTTGCAGTGCAGGAGTCTCAAATTAGGTGTTAAATGCACAGTGCGCACGGTGCTCTGATGATCAAGTCACGACTTGCCTTGTTTTCTGTATCATCAGTTGCATCTTCTTCTTCTTCTTCTCTGCAAAGTAGCGAAATATGCCACTCGCCTTGACAATGGCCAATTGCCACCGCCAGGCAGTCAGCTTCCTGATGAATTGGCTGTTTGCTGAAATTTTTTTTCAATGTTGACTGCTTGATTGAAAGCAGCAAAAGTTTTATCTATTTGCACACTGCTCAAAAACTGCTTCTGGAAAAGTGATCAGAAAGCCGATAATCAGCCAGTCGATTTATTGATTTGTTTGCCAGATTTGCTGCTGCTGCTGCTTTTAATTAATATTCTCTCTGAACCTCTTTCTCTCACTGACCAGTAGAATTTTGCCACTCTCTTGCGCTCTTTGACTACTCGCTGCAGCACTTTTCTTGTCTGATTAATGTGCCAGCACAATGTGGCAGAGTGCAACACGATCCAAAGCTGAAGTGTGCTGCTGTTGCAACAGCAGCAGCAGCAGAAGCTGTTCATTTGTGTGAATTAATTAAGCAAGCACGACCAATCGCAAAGAGTACGGAGGCTACTGCAGGCAGGCAAGCAAAGAGGTCAGTGCTACTTGCATTTGCCTTTAGACTCAAAGAACAGTGCAACGTTTGCTTGTGCTTTCTCTTTGCATAGACCAAACACTGCACGAATCGAGTGTGTGTTCAGTGTCCAAAAAACTAAAAGCTAAAAGATTAGGTAAGCTGCAAGAGGAGCCTCTCTGTACACACACATGCACACAGACACCGGTCACTGATTGTCTGATCAGAAAGTCTGATCGTCATTAGAGCAGTGCAAGCGCCCGGTCAAGCGCACTGCTGCCACCAGCACTGCCAGCACCAGCACCAGCAGCAGCACCGTAATTGGACTGCCATTAGATTGCCCTACTAAGTCACGTCTGTCTGCTAATCTTTCACTGAGTCTCAGGCACTGCTCGTCGATTCTGTATCTGTCTTCTTTCCCCTTTCTTCTTTTCCTTTGCTGTTGTTTTTGCTCACTGCCTCTTTTACCCTCTCCTGTGATCTTTCAGTGTTTCTTCCTTCCTCCTTTTTCCTTCTTCTTCTTCAGTTTTCAGTGCACCTTTAATTACGCCACTGCTGCTGCAGCAGCAGCAGCACTAGATGCGGATTTTGTTTGTTTGCTCTTTCTCTTCCCCTTCTCGACCCTCTCTCTCCTTCTGCTGGCAATTATTAAAAATACTCATTGCTCTTTTCTTTTTTCTTTTCTCCTTCTTCTTCTTCTTCTTTTCCCTTGCAGGTAATTTTGAGACTGATGTCGATGCTGATGCTGTTACCGCTGTTGTTGAACTTTCAAGTCTTTGCTGGCTACCGTGTGCGCGTTTTGTAGCCTCCTGCGTTTTGCTGTTGTTGTTGTTGTTGTTGTTCATCATCAAATGACCAGTTAGACCAGCGGCAGGAGCTCAGCTCAGCTCAGCAGCGGCACTTGAGCAAGTCACCGAATATAATGATAATTAGAACTTTTCCACCACCACCACCGCCGTTGCCACTGCCGCTGCGATGACAATCATCCCGCGTTGTTTGCCTGCGCATCATCATCATCATCCTGGTCGTTCGCTCGCTCACTGCTCGGGATCATAATTAGCTCTCTGCTGGCAGAGAGGATCTGCTGAGCTATCACACACACACAGTCTTGGCCTTTCACTGCGCCGTTTTCACTCGCTCGCTTGCTCGTTTTCTCTTGCTGCTGGCGTGTCAATCAGTGCTGCGGCAGCAGCAGCAGCAGCAGCTTGTGGCCCCTGGTCTTCTATTGTGTGTGTGACTTTAGCTGCTGCTGCTGCTGCTGAAGATGCTACCGAGTAGATTGGAGTGAGCAGTGGTGGTAGTCCTTTCTATTGTGGAGCTTTAGAGGTTCTTTCTCTCTCACCTCAATGACGTGACGGCCATTATCAGTGCCTCTCACTTCTCAGCGCAGCTCAACTTTTTTAGTTGATGAGGCAAGGAAAAGAGAAGTAGAAGAATCAGTAGTCTTCTACTCTCTACTGTTTGACGACAAATGATCATGCCTCTTCTTTTTCAGTGCTGCTGAGACAGCAAGGCTTTTGACTACCCTCTCTTTTTCTTACCTCTCTTTTTTCTGCGCTGACTTTAAAGTGCCTTTAATCATTAACAGCAGCAGCCGTCTGTCTGCTTACCTGTCCACCAACTCACACTAACGCTCTTTTTCAGTTGTGTGCAGAGACAGCAATTGTTTTGGTAATGTTTGGTAATTTGCTTGATTAGAGAAAGTGCCCTCCTCCTCCTACCTGAACTGAACTACTGCCTTGATAGTGTGTGCAGGAGCTTTAATTAAGCTCCTTCATTTTGTTGGTGAGAACTCTGGTCGCTGGTGACATCGTTGAGGCTGCTGCTGTTGCTAGTGTAATCATTCGCTGGGTAAATGAATATTGCAGTGCATTTGCATGCGGAGAATTCCTCCAGTTCTTCTTTTTAACGTGACATTGAAATATCGTCCATTCTCTCCTTTGTTCGTGTGAATGCTGTAATTGCTGCTGCTGTTGCCTCTGCACTGGACGCATCTTTCTCTCTTATTTTTCTCATCAGACACTGCTTATCATCTAAGCTTTTGAAGGTAGTTTTTGCTGCTCCTGCTGCTGCTGCATCACCACCACTACCCCCGCACCATCTAATTGGACTGCTGCAATTAGACTGTGCATCTCTTCTTGCTTCTGCCTTTTCAGCTGCTGCTGTTGTTGCTGCTGCACATTTTTAATTACATTCTGCACAACTTCTACCCGAGTGCTACCAAAATCAGTCACTCACTTCTTCTCACTGCTTATCACACTGGTCAGTGAGTCTATTGTGTCAAGAACTGACCACTGACTACTTGTCACCGTAAATGGTTTTTTTCTCCTCCTCCTCCTTCTTCTACTTCTTCCACCTTCATTAACTGATAGCGGTTCTTCCCTTCTGATACCAATTTTCCCCGCTGATCATGATTGAGCAGACTGTGTATGCACACTAACTCAGTGCACATTGCATTGCACCCACCATTTCACAATTCCTCAGTTCGATCACACTTTTGCTGGTGTGCATGTGCATTGTTTTGGGTAGGTTAATGCATTGAGGCCATTGCCACTTGGGCAGTTAGTAGGCTCGTCCAGTGGAGGGTGTAAATTAATTAACTTTTTTTGGGCATGCACTTGCATGCAAGGGCAATGGTGCACCGGGCGCTGGTGCCAATGGCCGGTGCAGACACAGTCTCTCTCTCTCTCTCTGTCCACTATCAGAACCGTTGCAGACACACACACTGCTGCTGTTGTTGAGACAGTGTGCATACTAATTACCGATTCCTTCATTTCAACTCAATGGACTAGGTGCTCAAGCCGATCAATGGAAATCGATCCAGATGTGCTGACCAGAGCCAGAGAGTGCCAGTGCACTGGCCTTTCAGGATCACTGCCGCCGCCGTTTTTTCTCGTTACCGGGATTTGTTGTGGATTTTTTGTGGTAGTAGTAGTTCTTTTTTCCTAGCTCCCAATTTGCCTACATTATGCTTTGTTTTTCTTGTTATTTTCTTTTCTTTTTCTTTTTTCTGATGTGTTTTCTGTTTGCACCCGATAAGACGACGGCGCTGTGATTTTTTGTGGACAGTTTTTTGGCTGTTGGAAAAAGCAGGAGTTTTTGGTGCTACTACTTTTTTCCTACCCAGCTTTAGTCGGCCGGCCAATTAATCAGCTTAATTGTTCACTTGACCGACTTTTAGGCATCTTACTTTTTGCGCACTTGTGCCACCCATTTTGTTGTTGTTGTTGTTGATTGCAAGCGCTGAGGAGGAAAAAGTTTAAAGGCCATTTTCTGGTTTTCTGGTGTTTACTTTGCCTGTTTGCCTGCTTGCCTTAAGTGCAAACGCATTTGGAGTTTGCTCAGTGTGTTATATAATAAATTGGCTGGTAATTAGTAGAAAACTGCTGCTGAGAAAAAAAATCAGTGCCATTAAAGCAGAGCAGGTCCAAGGAGGACAAACTAAAGATGAGACGTTCTGAGCAAGAATCCTGGCCATTACGCCAACGCTTTTTAGTAGTAGTAGTAGTGGTGGTGGTGGTGGTCGTAAATGAGAAACCCAATTTGACTCTGCTAATATTACCAGCGGTTATTACTGCCGTTACCTAACCTGTTTTTGCTGTTTCTGCAACGGTAATTAGGCTGGCAACTGTCATTAGGTGCTTGCCACTGCTTTTGAGTCCATTTTGTAGTTTTTTAGTTTGCATTTGACGGTTTGTCACTAGACTTTTTCCCCTTTTTCCTCCTCCTCCTCTTCAAACTGACAGAGACAGACAGAGAGACTTTTGCCTGCCTCTCACTGCCGCACACAGATTACCAATTTACCTAATGAAGAATTTGCAGCGAGCAGAAATTAAAATTGGCACTTTTGACGATGGACTAGCTGAAAAAGTAAAGCTTTCTACTGTCAGTATGCTGTTGGTTTTGCTTTTTGGTTTGCCCAGCAAAAGCCTTCTGAGTTTCTCTGCGTGAGGATGCTGTGCCAAAGCGCAAAGTGTACAAAAGTTTTGCCATCCACAAAAATACCCACTGATGGTGGTGGTGGTGGTGGTGGCAGCAAACAAAAATAATAATAATAATAATAAATAAAAATGTATAAATATTTGGAGAAGGCAAAGGGGAGATAATTGAATTATGCAAATGCAATGCATTTAGTGCCTGCCTGCCATAGCTTTCGCTCAGTCAGTGCACTACTGCACTACGATGATGATTTACATAACCACCACGACTTGACTGCTGCTGCTGCTGCTGCTGCTGCTAATGGTGTCGTACACTGGTGATGGGGGTGCCAAAGAAGGAGACGGCAGCCAGCGAGTAGATTACTGGATTAGAGCGGCCCATGTGGCCTAATTCGATTAGCACTGGCAGTGGCAACTTTGTGTGGAAATGTTGGCTGGATGGCTTGTCGCCGTTTCCCGTCGATGACATGCCAGTGCCAGTGCGGTCGTCTTGGCGTGATTGCAGCACTTTTTTTTTCTTCCTCCTTCTTTCTCTGATTTGCTGTTGCACTCAGTTTTTACACACACGGAAAATTCGGCTGTGGATCGTTTTGGTCACTGAAAGTGCCACCGGCACTACTGCTTTCCTCGTCTTGGTTTTGGTTGTCGCCCTGCGACCTATGTGCAGTGCACAGTCACTTTGTTTGCACTGTTTGGCTGCAACGGTTGTCAGGGTGGTGGTGGTGGTGGTGGTTCTGCGGTGATTTTTTGTTGCTGCTTTTCACTCACTTTCTTCACTTCTTTCTCAAGGCGTGGACCCCTCCAAAGTTTTTGTAGCTAGCTAGAATTGTCACACATTAGCGCCTGTTCATGTTTTGCATTGCGCCTTTTTTGTTGTTGAAGCATTTCACACCTCTCTCTCTCTCTTTCTTATCACTTGGGCGTCACGCCGCGCTGCGCATCGCAATTAACCTGCGACCATCGCTTGAGTTGTAGACTCAACACACAGCGTGTCCACCCTTGACAAAAATTTTGGATGTCACTTTTCTTGCATTGCACTTTCTTTTCTCCTTTTTTTCTTGGCAACGTCTCACTTTTGTTGTGTATTTGGTTTTCATCGTTTTTTGGTATTTAAGCACAAAGAAGAGTCAGAGGTGCTCGTTGTTGAGCTGTCATCTGCACTGTAAGGCTAGACTCTCTTTTTTTATTCATTCAAAAAGTAATTTCTGCTTTATTCAATTTGCTGATCGATTTGATAACGGCAAAATTGGCAGAGCTTCATTCAATACTTTTCAGCCAGATTGTTTTTGTGTTTTGCACGTTTACCTCTTTTTCCTCATTTTATTGAATCTCATAAAACCCGACATTTGGCCCACTTTTTTTTCTATTTGAATTTTTTCAATTGATAGAGCTGCTGCCAGTCGCACGTACACTGAGACGGCATCATATGAAAATATTATGGTAATGCACACACACACACACATGGTTTAGTTCTGGTAATGAGTTGCATTCCTCAACCAATCTGGCCAACAAAAAAAACTGAAGCCAACAGAGTGACAGTGACAAGGACAATTAGTTATGACACTTATCGCTCTACTGCTCAACTCTGACCGAGTCACTCTCTCATTCACTCTCTCATCCGCATTCAACATTCAAGTGTGTCTGTGTGTTGACATATCAATTAACAGGCAATTAGCAATTCGTGTTGTTGATGATGCTAATCTGCTGTTGCAGCTACATTCTTTCCTATTCAAATGCACACATTTTTTTGTAACTTAGTCTTATTCACTTTTATTGGTGCTCTTTTTATCTTTAAAAACTGAATTGGTTTTGTTTGCATAGATAAATTTTTAAATTTTTTATTTTTACTACTACTGGTCAAATTGTCACATTGTCAATGCTTTTTAAACTGAATACATGGACATTGTGTAGCCAAAAGCTTTTTTTGCATTTTTTCTAATTTACGAGTGGACTTTTGCACCAAAAGAGAGCATTGACTTCATTCGAACTTGAACAGAACTAAACAGTAAGAAGGGTATGCAAATTGAACTGCAGTGTTGGCACGATCGATTGAGAAGTGTGACTCAACAGAAAAAGAAAGGAATCGATTGGACAGTGTGTCCCCTTGGCTGTCCATTTCACTCCCTATTCTCCCCCTCTTTTCACTTACTGTAATGAGCACTGCCCACAAAAGAGTGCACTTGACCATCACCATTTTTCCAATGTCACCATGTCTGTTCCTCCAGCTTTTGTTTACGTAATTTGGTGCCAGTTTTATTGCTGCTGATGTGGGCGATGAGGAAAGAAAGGAAAAAGAGGGGCAAACCTTGATTTTTATTCCAACACTCTTTGATTGCACGTTCTCAAAAGTTGAGACGTGAAAAGCTGATCCGTTTTGAGCATGGCTGGCAATAAACGTTCATAAAACTGTGATGATAACACTGCCCACTTCACCACCACCAAAAAACGGAAGCGCTATCAGACGGTGTCTTATGCCTAATTTAGCTGTAATTTGAAAAAAGCCCAAGCAGCAAAGCTGGTTGCCCCTGTTCTTAAAAAGGACGGCCACAAATCACGGCCAAAATGTCAGGAGCCTTTTAAAATCAAATTCAAGTTTATTGACTCGCATGAAACGGGCGCGCGCGATGATTTATCTGTCCACTCTCTCTTTAGTGTTGCTGGTCACTGCACCGCCGTCGATTCCTATTGAACCACCAAAAACTGCACACTCACTTCACTTCACTTCACTTTTCATCCCTTCCTTTCAGTGGTTGGATGGGCGAGCAGTGCGTTTGAGCAAACATATTAGCATATTCTTTATTAGTCAGTGTAGTGGCCTGTGAAATTGCTGGTGGTGCTGCTGCCTGCACCGAAACACGACCACTTACCAGCACTACTACTACTTTAAGTTGAGATTTGCCGTACCATTTGCCACTTTCAAGATGGCTGGTCAGCACACTAGCACACTGCTGTCTGCCGACACTGACTGCCATCTTTAGCAGCAGCAGTAATCCAGGCAGGCAGACCGACGTCAGTGGCAGTGGCAGTGCCAGACCAGCAGCAGATCCAATTTGCCGCCAATGTACGACAGTGCCGTACATTGGCACTGCAGCCGCCGCCGTCGTTCTGGTCACTTCTGGGACTGCTCGCCGCTTTTTTATCGATGTCCTGAGGTTTGCCGCACGTCGACATTAGTGGAAGAAGAGGAAACGGAAAGGAAAGGAAAGTGGAGGGAGACAACTCGCCAGGATTTATTTACTATTTTTTCTCGACCCTCTTTAGAGTGCACAAGTGCGGTACAGAAGTTGGCCAATCGATACACTCAGAGTTTTGTCCTCCCCCCCCCTTTTTCTCGCGTTAGCATCAATTACGCAAGGGCTATAATTTTTAAAATATCCAAGCACACTTTTTCTCTCACTTTTTTTTGGATAAGAAAAAGGCACTAAAAGCTGATTAGATTTATCCTCTAGTTCTTCACGCACACGCGCGCGCGCCAGTTTATTGCTGCCACGAGAATTTGGGTTGCGACGCTTTTTTGGTGGTGGTGGTGGTGGTTTATATTTTTTAGCTAAACTTTATAAATTAGCCGACACTTTGTCTTTTACTCTAAAAGCGGAGGGAGTTTATCTTTAAAAACAGATTAATTGCTCATGCCGTTTTGGGACTTGGCCTTAAGGGCCATCGACAGGCAAGCCGACCTTTTAATTGGTATTTATTCTCAGTCAATTAATCAATTTTGTTGGTTGTTTTGCTGGTTTGCTCCATTTTGGCTTACCATTTGCCACTTCTGATTGCAATGTGTGACCTCCATTAAATGTGTCGGAAAAGTTGGCTAGAAGATGGCTGGTTAGTTCAGACAAAGGCAATAAATTCAGGCAGAAAATGCACCAAAAGGGCTTTTATGTGATTTTGTTTTATTGCTCCTGTCCTTGTCTGTTTGTCTGTCTGCCATTGTTTGCTGTTGTTGACTTTTTGATGGTTTTTGGGGAACACTTTTTCATCATTTTCCTCTGCTTCTTCTGCTTCTTTATCGATTCTGGTGCTCAAAACATGTAAGCTGAGACTGACTGGCACTACTACTACTGCGACAACAACAACAACAACACTTGCACTGGCCACCAAGAACGTGGTGGACCTAGTGTGCCGGGGCCACTGATTTGGTAGCTAGATTTTCTTTTTATCAAAGAAAAAAGTTTTTATCTCTGAAAGCAAAAGGAGAACGAGAGATAGCTAGAAGAGAAAAAAAATCAAAGAAAAGACAATTTGTCTAATTTCACCAGTCCAAGGGGCGACAGAAGAAGAAAAGGAAGAAGAAGACTTTGGAGGAGGCCAATTTGATCAGATTACTCTCGGCACTGTTTTTTTTCGGTCTGACGGTGGCCACTCAGTCAGTCAGCCAGTCAGTCAGTCTTTTTGGCTCTCGGGTTCAAATCAAATTGACTGTTGTTGTACTACTACTTCTGTCTCTGGTCTCGCCCGGGCACATCGCTCCAGCAGCAGCAGCAGCAGCAGCATCAGTAATGCCATTTAATCTCACAGCCAGAGAACTTGAGCTGCGCTTTCTTTTTCTCTCTTTCTCTCGAATTAGCCACATCGCTAGCATTTGTTCTTTTTCTTTATTTTTTTGGCCAATTGTGACCAATTGATATCTGATTAGAGGAGCAAGCATTCTGCAGCAGCAGCAGCAGCAGTGCACTCTTCCATTGTCGGCTCTTTTAGGCGGTGCATCTCTACTTTCACTGCCAGTGCTGAATTGCTAGCACAAATTAATTTGTACAGAACTGCTGCCCAAAATGCTTGTCTGCAATCATGCTTTTCCTGATTCCTCTTCTTTTTCTTCTCCTTTTCAATTCCTGTATTCTTATGGACTGCTCCTCAACAAAGGCAGCTTTTCTTATTTTGAGACAGCACTGGTCTGCTGCTGCTGCTGCTGCTGTTGCTTCAATTGATCAGTTAATCTTCTTTTCGAGTCTTAAGTCTCGATTAGAGGCAAATTCTTTCTCTCGATGCAAACTTTATTGCTTAATTAAGTTACATTCATTCTAAATTCAGTATCTTCTTCTTCTTCTTTTTCTTCTTCTTCTTCTTCTTCCTGTGTCGTCCTTGTACAGCGACAAAGATTCTGCCAGATTTAGTCCACTGGCTGCAACTGCCACTATCTAATCGACTAATCTGACAGAGTAGTGAGCGAGTTTTCCAAGTCGTGTTCTTTGGTTGATCACCAACTGACTGCCAAAAGTATTTTGCAATTGATTTCGCTCTCTTTTCGTGCTGGTGGTGGGAAGATGGCAGTGCTAGAGAGAGAAAGAGCAATATTTTGCTTCCTGGTTGAGACTCTCTTTTATTAACACTAGAGTTTCTTTTTTTGAGGTTCATCCCTGCCAAGGGCAATGGCAAGGTGCAAATGTTGTGGCATTACTCAGCACAACTTTGGTAATCGCCTAAGTTGTGTGCTCTGTGAAATTGAATCGACACGTTGAGGTGAGGTGAAGTGAAGTGAGCACTAGTCAGTGCTTCTGCTTTTGCTTTTGCTGCTGTTTGTTTCCAAGCTGTTCACGGTCACCTTCATGACACGGTCAGTCAGAGTTGCTTGCACTGAAAGTAATTGCCCACTGGGCACTGTCAGTTTAAGTTTAAGTTTAAGTTTGCTGCTGCTAATTAGCGAGTGAAAAGGCACTGATGTAAAGAAGAGGGAAAAGAAGAAGCACCAAAGTTGAATTCAAATGTCATCATTAGATGATGCTTAGTTGCTCACTTTTTTTTCCGCCGCCGTCGCCGCATTACAAACGCATGATCATTTTCATCTTTCTTCAAAGGTTAACGACATTTCAGCAGTGGCGAGATCATCCGAATTGGAATTGAGCTTCCTCTCTTCTTTTTTGTTATTGTGAAGATTGTGTACAACTGTGTGAACCGAACTGTCGTCCCCGATGGCCATTACCAAGGCAGTGGTGACGATGATGATGAACTTGCTAACTTCGATTCAGATCGTGTCGCCTGCTTTGTTGTTGCTGCTGACTGACTGGGAGCACATTTGTTCATTTTCATTTCATTTGCCGCCACTGCCGCTACTGGGAACAATCACTGACTTTGCAATGATTTGCAGGAGCACGTCTGTCAGCAGCACGATTGCCACCACCACCACCACCACCGCAATCACAACAACAACAGTAGACGACGACGACCCGGGTTCTAACAGACAACTTTCACATGCACTTGCTGCCCCTGTGGTAGTGATAATTAAGCTCCAAACGAAGACTGTCTGACTGACGCCGACGCAAAAATCATAGAAAGAGAGCGAGGATTACTGCGGACGCGCATGATCTTTTAGTCTGTCAGCTCGATGTGTAGTGTGCCGTTGTCCTCTTTTTTTTCTTTTCTTCTTCTTTTTCTCCTCCTCCTCCTCCTCTGTCAAATGTGTCAATGACTTGGCGTGGACTGCTTAATTACCGTCAGCTCAGCTCAGACAGTTTGGGGCTCAGCAGACAGTTTGCTATGCAAACACAAAGTGCAGACTGCTTTGTTCAGCGGTGGTGCTGCAAAAATGTGTAATTGTTTGCCTCGCCAATCGTAATCTAATTACGAGTGAGATGATTGACTCACTGCGCCTGCCAAAGTTCAGGGCTCTGCAAAGTCCTCTTTTTTCTGAAATCGGTCGGTCGAACCTTGTGGAGAGATTAATCCCTTGCTTCCAACCATTTTTGGAATAACAGCAACAACAGCACACTCGAGCCCTTTTCACTGTGTTTCGATTTTTACCGCTTTCTGGTTGCCATTTTAGATTTTAAGAAGAGTTCTTGAAATCGATTTTGCAATTTAGTGCTCGCGCCCAGTGCCACGCATCATCTACTTCTCCATCATCTTTTTTTAGCAACACTGGCCAAGTTGCTCTTCCAGCAGTGGCACTTCTTGACATGACCGCACATCACATTTTTACTGCTGTTGCTGTTGCTGCTTCAAACTCCTCGTTAGCTCGGCAGCTTTTGTAGTAAAAGTGGAAGTCCCTTCTGAAACAGTTTCTTAACCGACCGACCAACCGACCGGCAGTCATTCTTTACAACTCATCTGTCGCAATTCAGTGGTCGTTGTTTAATCGATTGGACTTTCAACGGCAGCAGTTGCAGTTCTCGATTTGACTCTGCCGAGACAATTAGACATGCCATAATTACGAGTTGTACAACAGCCTGGGCAAATATGCTGCTGCTGCTGATGTTGTTACTACTCGGAGCTTTTTTATCGAGCTGCTCGACAGTGCCGGCTCCCATTTTAATGTTGATCACTGTTCAAGCCCGATTTGAATTTGGTATTTTATTTAGAACCATAAGCAGTAGAGCACTAGTAGAGAACCATTAAGTCGGTGCAGCAGCACCGCCGCCACCAAAATTTACTATCATTTCTCCAGCAACAACAGCAAAAAAACGGCCGTTTTGTTGTGGATTCCTTTCATTCAGCAGCAAATGTTATGGTGATTCATTACCAAAGTGCAGCAGATTTGCGCTGAGGCTATGAGGCACTACCGGCAAAGATGCTGAAGCAAGCTCCATTTTTGTTGGGTTTCCATCTTTTCTCTCTCAATATTTTTTTCTATGCGCAGAACTCGGTGCTTCTTCTGATGTTCATGATGTGAATTTGACGTGTGTGCTTGCGTCTTGTGCAGAATCGCTTTGCTCTATCTGCTGATGGTCTGCTGGCTGGCTGGCTGGCACAGTGTTCTCTGCACGTTAATTTACTTGATCCACTTATTCGGTGATTGAACGATCTACCCGCCAGACGACAGGCGGACTAGCTGCTGCTGCTGCTGCTCGTGCACACATCTTGCCTGTGCCTGGCACTTTTTGGCCAAGTTTTTTTATGGTTCCTAAAAACTGATGCAACAGAAGCAGCAGCAGCAGCAGCAGCAGAAGAGCTGAAGTTTTCTTCTTCAGCACCGCACTGCTGACACATCAGCGAGCATCAGCGATTTGTTTGTTTGTGTGCTCTTTTTCTCTCCTTCTTTTCGGGCACTGCCAAACTGACGAGAGAGAGAGAAACAGAAGGAGACGCTGACAGAGCTGATGTTGAAGAGATGCTGAAAAGATGCAAAGAGGAGAAAAGGAGAAAGAGAGTCATTACGATATGAGTGATCGTGGGGAGAAACGAACGTGGCGGTGGTGACCGCTAACGAGATGCACTAACTCGCTCGCACTAAATTCAATCCAAAATTCACTGTTCTGTTCAGCACTGATGAAGGATTTTCCTTCTCACTCTTTTTTTTGCAAATTGTTTTGCCATTTGCAGGAGAAAGGGAGAGGAGGAGAACGCACTACTAATCTGCATTTGCATGTGTGTTAGCTTCTGTGTCAGTGTGAGGAGGAACTTCAGCTTTCTTGCTAATCATCATCATCACTTGATCGATGCAACAATCGAACTACTACTGCTCTAGTAATTTGCACAACTCGATACACAGACTTCTCCACACACTTCTTCACACACTGACACTTGTCTAATTGTTTGGAAGGCAGGCAAATCAGCAGCAGCAGCAGCCGAGCCCATTACCATCACCACCATCATTTGCATCACTTGCAAATCAGCAGTGTGCTCTGTATTTGTTTTTTGCTTTTGCTTCTTTGTCCAATTAGCAGCACTACAAAAACTTTCACCAGGTGGTGATCGAACATACGCACAGGTGACCACCATTAGTGCAGGTTGCTGTTGCTATGATTAGTGATTGAGTGAGGTGCAAGAAGTAAATGTAGTGAAAGTGCCAATAGATTTTGTGCTGTTGTTGTTTCTGTTGTTCAATGTTCTCTCAACACACAATAGCCGTCATTGGTAATTAATGATCGAAATGTTTGCGTTTATTGATTGAGAAAATGTTTTCTCTTTTTTCGTTTTTTTTGTTTTCAAGTTTGCTAAATATGGCTGAAAGTTGTTCTTTCTTTTGCTTTTGGTCGCTAAAAGAAGAAAGAACGGCCGCCTTTGTTTTGCACTTCGATTGTCAAAACTCATCTCGCTTTTATCTCTTCATTCATTCTTTTTCTTTCCTTCTCTTCTTGAGCTAGCGTCAAATTAGCGTTTAGTTGTTGGTTAGCTAAGCAATTATTTATTGTGCCCGCCAGTGGCGCTTATCGGTCGTCGACGACGATGACGACGACGAAGCGCATCCTGTTTTGTCATTCTCTGTTGTTGTTGTGTCGGCATTGTGTCAAACGGCTTTGTCTTTCTTTGCTTCTACCGTTTTTTGTCACAGCGCCTAATTTGCATATTCCTCCTCATGCCGTTGCCGCATCCATCTATCTATCTATCCATCTTGCGCCATTACCAGTTTTGTTGCTGCTATTGCTGCTATGCTGTTATTGCCATTGCTGTAACTGTTCCAAGTTTGCTGAGAATTCTCAGTCTCTCTCTCTCTCTTTCTTTGATGCAGCCCAGGCAATAGATGTCAATCACATTAGTGTCAGGCAGTCGACAATCACAAGCTCTGCTCTGCACTGCTGGTAGTACCTCGATGGGTACTCTTCTCAATGTGTATTCTCTTTTTCTTTTTCTTTAGGTTGAAACACATCATTTTAGGGTATCCCCTCATCCATCTTTTGCTTGCCTATCATTCTTTTCTCCATTCTCACCATTAGTGCACATTCAGTTTGAGCACAATTATAGTAATGAAGGCGGTAATAAAACAAAGCATTTGCCGACTGTTGACCTGTTCCTGGCTGGCCACATAATTAACCCCTTGAAAACCCCTTTTTTCTGTTTTAGTAACTTGTTTATCTTGCAAAAATACGTAGATTCAGATTTTTTTTAAATACTGGCATTTAGTTTCTGAAAAAACTTACTTTCTTGTTTTGGCAAACTGTGCTATTTTAAAAAATATCGATCAGTGCATTGTCATTTGATTAATTGGTTTAGCTGTGCCGTCCCAGCATTGCTCAGCTTGCAAACATCTTTTTTCCGTTTTCTATTTCTACACTCTGCAAAAAACTGGGTTTCTTGTTGTTTTGAGACACTTGTGCTCTGCACTACGACATCCTTGATGACGCCTGCAGGCTCATCTCACTTTCTGCCCGTTTTTTTGCACTCGGCATGTCACAACCGCCACAAGCACAACTGCAACTGCACAAGTGTCACAAGTGTCAAGCTTAACAAATTTCTTTCCCTCCTCCTCAAGTCTCAATTCTCTCACCAGAATCGGCTTGTTTAATTTTTCTTGTGATAATTAGTGACGTGTGCAGTTGAGACCACTCGAGTCGACAAGTCAGCACCGAATGAGCAGCACCATCAAGTGACTTTTGAGTGCCTGCAACTCTGCGATTCTCTGCCTTTAGCTTTTCCTTCTTTAGTTTTCCACTTCACTCCAAGCTCCTCAGTATCACTGTCTCATCATCGCGATCCTAATCTTGCTTGCCAGTTTGCCTGTCTTCCTCAAACCAAACTGCCACATCACTGCTGCTGCACAAGACAGGGCACGGATTTAGACAGTGCACTGGTGTGCTGGAGTGCACCACTAGAACTGAACTTTCTTTTTTTTGGTTCGCCTTTTTGTCAAACAGCAGCCTACCTTGTGTGTCCTGGTGTCAATTAATAATAGCATCTTTGCTGGCTGCTGCTGCTGCTGCTGTTTTAATGATTTCAAAGAGCGGTGTAGTAAGTTCCTAATATGACTCTGATGCTGAGTTTTTTTTCTGTGCATAGACACAGGCACTCATTTGCATAATGTAATCTTGTGTAGTCCAGAAGACTTGTGCTGGGAAGCAGAGACACACACTGCAGAGCAAGTTCACTGGCTGGCTGGTTGACTTTAAGATGACAATGTCGCGCGTCGTGGCTCATTGACCCCGCGTGCAAACGTTTCTTCTTCTTCTTCTTCCTCCTCTTTTCTTGTGCCCGTAGAGGCCTAGTGCTGCTTTGTTATGAAGATGCAACATTTTCTCATTTACATGATCCTGCATTGAAAAAAATGCAATCAACGAGGTTCATCAGCTAAAGCTGCTGAGGTTTAGGGGCGCACCACTGTGGACAACACGGTTTGTCCACGTGAACTGATGATCGCCTTTTTGGAAAATTAAAATTTGCTGCAAAATAGGTTTTACTTAATTTTTGTAATGCAAACGGGAACAGTCACTACTGGTTACCACTGGTTAGCACCATCAGCAACTGATCAAATTCATTTGCCTTCTCGGCAACTGGCCAATCTTATTTTTACTGCAACAACAGCATTTTCAGCTTTGAATCATTCCGATTTCGGTAAAAGCTCTATTTTGAGCTCAAGAATATTTCTGGTTTGGTCTGGTTCAGTCTGTCTGGCGGCAGTCACTCAACCTTCCATTGACACTCGATGCGTTCCGCCTGATAAGAGCAGTCTGGTCAGTTTGCCCAGTTTAGTCATTACACAGTTCCAGACTGGTTGATGCAAATGGCCGCCACTGCCAACGTTGAAATCGTTTTGGCACACATTTATCAGTTCCGAACACAGTAAGTTTTCAGTTTCGCATTATCACTCGGAATCAATTCAGTTGGCTATCGCCGCTATTTTGGTCGTTGCCTCAGTTGACCATCGTCACTTCTGGTGGGAAATTCTATGATGATTAATTTTGCCTTGTGCATGCACCACTGATTAGGCGCACAAGAAAACGGAAGGATGCATTTGCATTCATTCAGTTTTGCAAAGCAGCCAACAGCAGCAGTTTGAAGCAGTTTAATGCCGGAGATTTAATTTTAAAAGCATTTGTAGCCTTCACAACGTTCAGCGCAGCAGCTTAACTTTTTTGAAAGCAAAGTGCCCGTTTTTGCAATCAAAATGGCACTAGCGTATTTATATTATTGGCGATTGACAAAAGCCTATGTGTGTGGGCAAACTTGCTCTGTTTGGGTTAATGTGCCACGGGATATCATCAAATGATCTGTTATTTCTTTCTTTCTCCGATTCTTTCCTCCCATTTTCAATTGAAGCTTAGCTGAATTGCCGTTGGTAGCCGCTTTCTTCCTCACTTTTATCATAAATGATTGAACTTGCATTTAAATTTTCTCTTTCTCTCTTTTCATCGGTTTTCTTTCTTTTGTCACTGCCTGATTTCTTCTTCTTCTTCTTCTTCTTATGGATTTGTGCGTTTATTGCGTTTGCTGCACTTCTGTTTTTCTTTCACTTCTATTCTCCACTATTCTAGCCAATATGTTTGCGCTAGATAGCAGAATGGGCAAAGAATTGGCGCATCAATTTGCGCCAATTCAGTGTACAGCAAGCATCATCATCTGAGGGCGCACATTTGCTGGTGCAAATAGTGTGTGTCACAGCTAATAAAATTAAATTAGCCAACAGTTTTCACTGCAGTGGTTGCTGGACAGTTGGGCAGTTCAACTGTGAATTGATGCTAGGGCTGCTTCTGCTGCAGTAGCAGATGCATCGGTCACTGTCCACTACTGCACATTGCACACTGCAGCTAGATCGCCTTCTAATCTGCGTCAGTGCCTGTGTATGTCTGTGCATTTGTGCCAGTGTTTGCTGTGTAAACAATAAATTTATACTTGACATATTCCTTTTTCCAAACCAGCTCAGTAGTTCTGGTGGTGGTAGTAAGTGACCTAGAGGAATGGAATTATTAATAGAGGCAGTGGAGGCAGTCGTCATAGGAGCAGAAAGCAAAATAAAAGAGAGAAAGAGATAGGGAGTAGTAGTCTTTGATTGGCGCCCTATTCACCCCAATGTTCACCACCACCACCGGATTTCTACTCCCGATGAAAATGTGCCCTCTCTATTCCTTGATCTTTTTCTGTTTACTCAGATTTTTTTTCTTTGCCTCAGACTAACTTGCACATTGACCAGCACCAGTAGACTAATAACTGGCCAATTGTCTGCATTGGTCGCGGCAGCACTGCAGGCCGCCTAATCTCCTGCTGCATATGCCGACGTTGCATTGCACTGACCAAATTCTCTTTTTTCTTTTGGCACGACCAGAAAGGGAGAAAGTGTATTTTGCTGCTGCTTGCAAAGTAAACGACATGATCAAATTAGCTGCCTCCCCACGATCAAAAGTGGACACTGAACATCATTGGCAAAAACGGAGGATGAGAGTTTGCTGGAAAAATTTGCAGAAGGTCGCTGCTGCTTCTTTTGGTGTGTTGCACTGTCTGACACCAATGCCACACACAACTTTAGTGCCCAGCACTTTTCTTTTAGTTTTGCCGTTTTTTCCTTTGCCGCCATGTCTCCGAGCCGTTATATTAATCGAAAAAAGTAAATGCTGTAGCCTAGTTTTCTTCTTCTTCTTTTCTGGTCAGATTTGCTGTTGCTGCTGCTGATGTTGGAACGTACCAAAACGTTAGTTTCAAGCTCGAGTTGAGCTTCCCTAGCTGTTTACTGATTAAATTGAGATTTGCCACCATTTATATCGATTATTGCCTGTGCGAGTTGTCCCTTGCGTCGTCGTCCTTCTTGGCTGCTGCTGCTGCTGTTTTCCTTTTCCTTTTCTTTTTTTAGTTTTGCCCAGTGAACCCCTTTTTTCCTCCCTTCTTTTGTCCTCTGTCTTTCTTCTGCGCTGTCGCCTGTCGGCGAGCAGTGTGTTTTGTTTTGTTTAAAACTAAATTAATTTTGTAAATTAAAAATGTTTCAACTCGTTTGTCAAAAAGAAAGAGAAAAGCAGTAAAACAAAGTAACAGTTAAAAATGAGAAAAAGACTACAAAGTGTAAAGCATAGTAGCTCAATACCCACACACACACACAAACTTCTGCTGACACTTTCACTGCCAAGCTGAAAAGTGCTCAGTAGCATCGTTTTCTGTTAATGCTGCTGTTGTAACCTTTTCTCGTCTTGCCTCAGTAGACACACACACACTTCTCTGTGAGCACAACAATGATTTAATTTGAATGAATGAGTAAAAATGTGTTTCAAACTGTTTACTATTTTTAGTTTTAAAAAATATTTTTATTTGGTGAGTTGGCTGCTTTTAATTTGCCGTTTTTAATTAGTTTTAAGCAAAAGATTTTTGTTTTTAAATGTCGTTTTTGTATATTTTCAGTTAAGTAAAAAATTAGCTAAACAGCTGATTTTATGCTTTTTGATCCAACAAATTTTACCTATCACTTTAAAAACGATCTAGACTGTTTTTCGCTAATAAGTTTCAAAAAAATTTTTTTGACAAAAAAATTTTGTTTTAATCTAAACCAATTCTCAACTATTGATGCAGAATGGCGCACATTCCACTTTTACTTTTACTTTTTCATCCACAAATGCATTAGTCAGTGGATGTAACAAGCTCGTGAGCTGAAGCACATGTTTGCTCTTTGTTTTGTCAGTCAAGAAAAGTGAACCGATAGTTAGCTTTGATATTTGACTTTCTTCTCTCCATTATCTGCGACTGAGCACGTGTCACACTGCACTTTTACTCATTAGAAGCAGCATCCTCCGGTGACTCCTGAGAGCTGCCTCTCCAAAAACAGTTACAAGTTGAGCCAAGCTTGAGTGCCATTAATTTAGTGCTGAGCAAATTAGCAAAGCCAGCCGATGATTTCACTGTGTGTGATGATTCGATGACTGTTAATTGCAGCCAGCCAGTCAGTCGTTGCATTCTTTGCAGCGACTGAACCGATTTGGAGAGTAACTCTCTCTCTCCCTGTTTCAGCCCCAATTGCCAACATTTAATCTAATTAGTCATGGCTGCTCGGTTTCTGAATCAAAATGTTGCCACACTGTCGTCGTCGTCGTTTGCTCAACTAGCTCACCCTTCAGCACCCGTTTCAGTAGGTCTTTTGTATTTTTCCCCCGATTTTTTCTGCCGAGTCAAAGTCATCCCTCTGTGCTGCTCAACCCAGGTCTCAAAAGCTCAATTGTTGTTCTTTCTTCTCTCTTTTTTCCAATCCACACACACGCACACACATACTTTGTTTGCCAATTCAATTCAGCAGCAGCAGCAGCAGCCTGTCAAATCGTTTAAAAACCGAAAGCCGTAAAAGCAATATTTAAATCAGCGAGAGAGAGAGAGAGAGAGAGAGAGAGTTTTTCCGACGTTTGCCCCTGTGGAACTTGGCGGCACTGAAGGGGGGAACAGCATTTTCTGAAGTGATTTTGCTGGAAAGCACTCAAAACTCAGAGCCCGTGGTCACGTGGCCTTTATAATTTTGCGATTTAAAGCAGCATCAGTAGCAGCAGCAGCAGCAGTTCTGTGATGCACAAAATGGCCAATGTTTGGAGGCAAGGAAAGAGGCAGTGTGACAAGTGTGCATCCCTTTTCCTCCACGACTATTCAAAGAATGTTTCTCATTTTTTAGCGAGATTTTTTTTTGTATGCGGCATGCGGCAAAAAAGCGAATAGTTTTGTGAACAATGATTGGGGGAAGAAGGGGCAGCTCAACCCTATCTCCACTATTACTTTTCACCGCAACTTATCGCAACCAGACCAACTTTCAACTGACTGATGAGGAGGAGAAATATTTGCTAGATTTGTTTGCCAACTCAGTGACTGTGTTACAGTTCTCTCTCTCTCTCTCTCTTTCTCTCTTTGATTAAATATCGATCCACTGTAGATTGCCATCAGATTACGGTTGACTGTCCTCTTCCCTCTCATTTTTGTCTGCTTGAAGATTGGTACTTTGTAATTTTCAATCGATTTGCTGCCTCCGCTGCCTTTTGTTGTGTGTTTGCAGTTGCAGTTGCAAATCGAGTGAGTGATTTTACCATTTCATTTCACTTCACCATTTCACACACGTGCTTTACCACCAGTGTTTCACCAAGCTCTGCTTGTCACTTTGGTGCCGCCACTGTTTTTTACCAGAGCATACCAACAAGGCGAGACCATCCTCCGTTTTTCACTGTTGTTGACCCCCATCATTTTTTTTGGTCCACTCCATCATTTTTTAGCGAGCCATTGCCATTGAAATGGGCTAGTGAAAAAAAGCGGCAGTTGTGCACTTGATCATCTGACCATCAGCAGCAAGTGATCTTTGCTGTGTCAGTTGATTTGAGTTGTCTGATAGTAAGGAAAAAAGTTTTCAGTAAATTGACTGTCCACTGCTAACTGCCAACCAAAGAACTACTCAAGTGAAAATGCTTCAACCGATTTGCTGGACCTGCTTTTTGTTGAGTGAAACCTCAGTCACTAGAACAAAAAAGAAAAATTGAGCATCATATACCGATGCTCCAACCAAAACCATTTATTTGCCCTCCAATTAGAAAAAAATTATTATTTAATTGACGTTATTTATGACGGTGAATGCTTGAACAGCAAACCAAAACAAACCAAAACAAAAGCAGCGGTGCTATCAGCTGATTTTGTGTCATTTCTGTGCTAATGTTTTCTCTGTTTCTTTTCCATTTCCATTTCCATTACCAGTTTCAGCGCAAATCGCCCACCACCAGTACTTCAAGGTGTCCCCTCAGTCGGAGGTGGACGTGATCGAGGGCAGCACTCTGCTGCTGCAGTGCGTCGTGGGGAACCAACGAGGCCCGGTGCAGTGGGCCAAGGATGGCTTTGTACTCGGTTATGACCGCAGCATTCCCGGCTATCCTCGCTACTCGATGATCGGCGACGCCAGCCTGGGCGTGCACAATCTGAGGATCGTGGACGCGAAAAGCGAGGACAATGGCGAGTTTCAGTGTCAGGTAAGTTCTACCATCTTTTTTGTTGTCATTTTCATTTTCATGTAACCTTTTCTTCATCTTCTAGGTCGGCCCTGGCGGCAAGAACTACGCGCCCATTCGCGCCACCTCCAAAGTGACCGTTCTCAGTAAGTGCTTGCTTGCCGTATTCTGTTTTCCTCTTTTTTTTCTTTCTTTCCTTCTCTCAAACTAATCTGATTGACTCATCACGAAATGAACTCCTAATTCAATCAGTACTAGCTACTTCAGTTAGATAATCATCAATATCAGCAGCAGCACGGGAGCGTTTCGTGCACGTCGTGGTCATTGTGCTCATCAGCAGCAGTACAATTACCCTCCAATTAGTCCGGTTGGATAGGATACTGCTGGAAACAAAAGTGATGAGAAAAATGCCACTGGAGTGCGCACATTTAAATTCCAGACAACTGTTCGGATGAGGAGGAGGAGCAGAAGCAGGAGAACTAATTCTAGAAAGTTATATGGAAAAGGGCATTAGGGTTTTTAGTTATAAATTAATTTCTCATGCTCAGTATTTGATCAATTTTTTCCTTTCTTTTTCTCTTTTCCATTACCAATCATCCAGTAGTCTATTATCTGCTGGGTGAACAGAAGGAGAAGTAGTTATTCCAGAATAGTTATATTCCCCGGCAATTACAGCCAATTACAAATTCAGACAGTGCAAGCAGTCACTTGAAAGCAAAACTTTTCGGCCCTGATCAATGGCAAAAGTAACAATGGAGAAGGAGGAAAAAGTTACTTCTGAGACTCTTTTCTTCTCTCGATTGACTGCAAAAGTTTGATAGTCAAAGTTGACTACTACCACTACTCCAGCAATTCAGTTAACTTTAAATAAAAGTTGGGGTCGATTACAATTGTTAAGTAACCCAAGTCTTGCACTACCGATTAAACGGCAGTCAAATTAATTTTTCCAGAACTGCTCTATCATTCATCATCTATCGAAAGAGCAAAGTTTCACAAAATGTGACTAATCCTTTGCTTGTTTCCCTTTTCTCCTTTTCTTTCAGTACCTCCTCACTCCATTGAAATAATCGCCCCGGCAAATGGGAAAAGCACTCTGAAGAATGCCTCTCATGTGGAGCTTCAAGAGGGCAGCTCGGTGACCATCGAGTGCCTGGTCACCGGGGGAAAGCCGCCGGCGCAAATTAAGTGGTTCCGCAAGAGCGTCGAGCTGCGATCTGGTAAGATTTAGCTTTGTTTTAATAATTTCTACCTTTAAACTGACTAACATTTTTTTCTCCCCACAGCAGACACCACCAAGACCGAAACGAGCACCCTGACCACCCTCATCGACTCCAACTCGATTCACGACGCCGAAACGGTAGTGTACAGCAGCAAGTCGACCATCACCGTCTCGGGGAACGCCGAGGACAACGGCGTTCCCTACAGCTGCGAGGCCGTCCACAAGGCCCTGACCGGGCGGCCCCTGCGCCGGACCGTCTCCCTCTCCGTCCTCTACCCTCCCGGCGAGCCGGAGATTTCCGGCTACGTCGAGGGGGAGCCCCTAAAAGTGGGCGACACGCTCAAGCTCGACTGTCGGGCCCGGGGAGGGAATCCTCTCGCTCAGCTGGTCTGGTTTCGAAATGACGAGCAGGTGGACTTTAGCTACACCACCGTGGCCGGCAAGTACTCGGTAAATACGTTGGAGTTTACCGTCGAAGCACGGGACAACGCCGCCCTCTACCGCTGCGTCGCCACCTCGCCCATCGTGGAGCGGCCGATGAAGCGGGAGACCCGGCTGCAGGTCTTCTATGGGCCCACCAAGTTGACCATCAGCTCGGCGAAGGAGGTCCGGGCGGGAGACCTGGTGCCGGTCAGCTGTCGGACGGAGCCGTCGAACCCGGCTGCCCGCATTAATTGGGTGGTGGATGGGCGGCCGGTGGCGGCGAATGCGAGCACGGTGGAGCCGGTGGCCCCGCCGAGCGGCGGCTTCATCACCACCGCCAACATTACCATTCCCATTACGGAGAAGGTAAGTGCTAGTGCCGATGCCCATGATTGATATAGCTTTCTGTTGAGCTTTATTTTCACCGCTTTATTTTGTGTGCTGTTTTTGTTTGCTGATTGCTCTCTGATTAAGTCCTCAAAAACAGCAGCAGCAACAGCAAAACTAATTATCAGCCCAGACCAATCTGTTTGCCCCTCACTCCTGTCACTGACTGCTGAGAGCTTTCTCACCGCCAGTTTTTGTTTGAAGGACGATGTAATTTAATTGATTAGAAAAAGGGGTAAAAGTAAAATCTGCGTTCAGTTCAGTAAAGTGCTATAGAGAGTTATAAAGGTGTTTCAATCAATTATTTTCTTCACGAGCTGCTGCTGGTGATAAAATGATTGCATCTTCATCATTAACTCATCGCTCAGTTTTTGAGTGTTCAAGTGTAGACACCAACTTTTGTGCACTAATGACAAACTCTGATAAGCAATTCTGCTCACTCACTTACTCAAAACATCAACAGTCTCTGTCGGTTTCAAAACTCTTGATTGCACAAAAGGCTTTTCTTTGTCGGCAATTTTTGCCTAGGCATTAAGAGCAGGCAAAATGCTTTAGATCTCTTCTTATCACCACCTTGGCATCGTCCCCTAACCAGTCGTTTGTCGGCAATTTTTTTGCAGCAAACAAAGAAACGGTTTTATATTTATACTGTTATTGCATCTCGTTTGTTTTTACTCTGCTGAAACTTAAAATATTTTTTATGCAGATAATTATTACTGTTTACAAGCGTGTACAAAAATAGCAACTACAAAAAAACTTTTCTAACTTAAAACACAGCACAGGCAGCCTAATTTAATTTGTTATTAATTTAAAAAGTGTATTCCAGAAACGGCGTCTAAACTGCTGAACATTGCATCTTAACTGTAATAATAAAACTAATTAAATGGCCTCGTAGAAGGCCGATAACAGAAGACAATAGAAAGTAGGAGAAAAAAGATGTGTGTGTGATGGGCCTTCACTTTGAAGGTTCGAACATTTAGACATGCTTGCGCCGATGTTTAAGACAAAAAAGGAGGGGAAAGTAGGAAAGCATTTTTGTGTAAAAGGGGGTCAAAGTCTTCTTCGTTTTCGTCTTCTACTTTTGACGATTTCCCCGTTGTCCTGGCCCGAGACTTGTGTCTAATGTAATTAAGCTCAAGTGTGTGCTCCTGAGCGCGCGCTTCGCGTTCTTGCCTCTGTCCGGGCAAATTAATATTAATAATTTCAGCCAAACTCTAAAGTGAAAGTATTAAAACTCGGCTTTTTAATTATTTTGTGCCTGTGTCTAATTAAAGAAGTGGTCGTTTTTGGAAGGAGGAGTTGGCAGTTTGACTTGCTCGCTTGCTTTTTGTGCTCGATTTATCTTAGCTTTCAGTCTTCACTGTTATCTAACGTTTTTTGGCCCTGCACTAAAGTAGTTTTGCACATGTGTGCTTCACAGCCTTCTTCACAACCACAACACACTGGAAAAAGGATTACGCATCTGTCTCTCATTCTTCACGGCCATATTTGCCAATTTATCAATTAGGCAATTAATTATACCTTGTGCCTGGTGTGTGTGAGTGAGCGTGCCTGTTCTGTAGTGTTGGAGAAAGTGTTCCGTCGTCTTGAAGAGAAAGACCACTTCTTCTTTTTTGTCGACTCTGTTCTCGGCTCACTTCCATCACTTCTAACGCCATTAATTTTGCCACGTTTTTTCTTCTTCTTTCGGTTTTTCACTCTTTTTGTTTTGCCTAATGACTCTGCCCAGCACACGCTCCTGCAAACACTGTGGTGGGGCGTGTTGTGCAGCAAAAAACGAGAAAGTAAAATTCTTAGCTAGTCACAAGAACCGCAGAAAGTGTTTGTGTGTGTTGTTTTAAAGTGTTGCCAATCAACTCTTGAAATTTTTGCTTTTCTTTTGCCTGTCTGGTTCACTCACTCTTTGTGTTAACGACGCATTTGGGTTTTGTATAGGGAAGAAAAGAAAAAGAAGGAGTCAAAGTTGACAATCGAGCCGCTTTGTCCTCTTCTACTCTGCTCTACTCTACTCTGAAACCAATTTGCCAAGTGGTTGCTCAGCTCAGCTCTGCTCTCTGGCAATTAAGTTGCCTTTCAATGATTTTCCATTCTCTTCCTCCTCATCTCATTTTGTCTTGTCCTGTCCTGTCTTGTGGCGTGTCTGGCCCACTGTGGCCTGAGACACTATCTTTTCAGTTCCTCTTTTTTCCGAGACGACACTGTGTCTTGTGTGTGCCTCACCGGTGTGTGTGCTGCCCTGTGATGAGTGCGATAAGCAGCAGCATCAACTTGAGCAGCAGTGTGTGTCCTTGCCATCATCGCCATCACCACTGTCTCCTAGTTGTGTGTGCTTTGTCTTTCTTGAGTACTCTTCTCCTCATTCTTTAAAAGCAGCAGCCCCACCAGTGATGTGCCTGTCAGTGATCACTGCCTGATATGTAATCGCCACTTATTAATAGTGTGAGCTCCTGCCTGTTTGTGCCTGTGTGTGTGTATTCAAATCTGGACGAGCCAGTCGCTGTCGCCTCGCACGAGTCAATCCATCGTCTCATCATCACCGCTGTTTCTCTCTCTCACTTTTTCCTATCTTGAACGTTAAAATTCTTCTTTTTTTCTTCTTCTTCTTCTTCTTCTGCTGTTTTCCTAATATCATTTGCCAACGGTATCCCTCTTCTTCTTCTTCTTGAGCGATACCACTTGACATGTGCGCGCCTGAGTCAGGCAGAGAGGCAGGCAGGCAGACACTGCAGTACAACATCTTTGCTTTCAAAAAAGTAGTAGTAGTAGTAGTAGTAGTAGTGCTGAAAGCAAAGACGTGAAAGTGAAAGTAGAAAGTGGAAAGGAGATGACACCAGCAGCGGCAGCACTAGCACTACCACCACCACCACCAGCACCGCCGCCACACTTCAACCTCTCTCGATGGTCCTTAATCTTAATTTGTTCGTCGAATCTATCGAGCAGCAGCAGCAGCAGCGAGCACTTTTCTTCTTTTTCTTTTCCTTCTTCTCTCTGCATTCATTCTTCATTCATTCATTCACAAACGCAGTCTTTCTTTCTTTCTTTACTTCTTGTTTTCAGTTTAGGCGCTTTCTTTTAGGTTCTTTTGCTTTTTTGACTCGAGAGTTGCAGCAGCAGCAACAGCAGCAGCAGCATCGTTAGCAGTCAGTCTTGATTCGCCACAGGCATCAACGGCAGCAGCAACAGCACTGAAAAGCACTGTGCAGCTTTGAGTGCTACTTCTGCTGCAACCCTCGCATCCTCGTATAAATTATGGCTGCGTCCCCTTTTTCCTCAGATCCAAACACTACTACAGCACACTATTCCCTGTTAATGTCACACTTAGCAATTGTTTTCTAGGGGCTCTTAATTAATTTTAAATTAACGTTTTGTTACATGCTGAACACTGAGAATTCGGGGGTGAATTCAGCTGACACTGGGCATTTCTAGTTGGTTTGTTTATTTACTACGACTTGCTGGTCGTTTCATTGAGACTCAATGCTTGCGTTTGGTGCAATGCAAATGAGGCACATGGCAACCACGACACTGCTGGGCATCTGCTGGATTTAATGGAATAGATCTCGCTGGCAAATTAGACTAATTAAACTGTCAGTTTTTTCGAAGGACATCAATGACTGTCCATTTTGATGCCAGCCAATGATGATTTTCATTGTAATAAAATAGAAAACAAAAAATAAAACGGTGCAGTGAAGTGATCAGAAGTGGACTTTGGCGCATTTTAGCACAGATTACTGTAATACCCCCGCCTTTTTATGCACACACACATTTTGCTGCCCTTTTGGTGCTATTTTTCGCTTGCAGCACACGTTTGCTTCCCGTCTAACAGTGTTTTCTACCAGTGCTGATAATCAATTAGGTCTCCTTTTGCTGCTGCTGCTGTGAGAATCAACCAGATCGAGAGCTGAGCTGAGCACTGAGCAGTGAACTGAGCTCAGTGAACAGCAGAAAGTGTCGAGACATAACAAATTGCCAGTGAGTGCCCATCAGTGCCACCGGTGCTGCTTCTGTGTTCAGTGCTGCCTGCACGCGCTCCAGTGCACCAAAAAAAGCAGCAGCAGCAGCCAAACATTGAACAGAGTACGTTCTTCAGTGACAAATTTAGACTTGTCATGATACATGGCCGCCAACAGTGTGTGTGTGTGCCGCACTCTTGTACCAGCAGCACCACTGAGCTCAGCTTGTTCTCTCTCTCTCTCTCTCCCTCCCAAGCTCGCTGGCAATCAATTATCTGATTACACAGTGAACTGTGCTGTACAGCTGAACTGAGCTTGCTTGCAGTGTGCTGCAGTGCCAGTGTTTGCAATTTTTGCTCTCTTTTTTGAAAGCTCAAGGCGCCCAACTACCACTTCACTTCCATTAGACTGGCCGCGCTGGGCGCCTGAGCGCCCCCTCCAAAAAAATTAAAGGAGCATTTGCTAAATCAAAGTTTAAACTACCCACCATCACCACTCTTCTCCTCTGTTTGCTTCCTCTTCTTGCTCAGGCTTGTTCAGGCAAATTGAATTAAAGGCTAAGGAGAACTTTGCTTCTTTCTCCTCTTCTCATCTTGCTTGTCAGCTGGGTGTGCAGTTTCGCCTTTGCCGGCAGAGGCCGACAGCGCCAATTACCGAATTAGCTCAATTAGAAATGGCATCACAATTGTAAGCTCTTTTTCTTGCAGTTGAAATATTTCACTATCATCATTTGATCGAGTTGACCTTTTAGCTGCATCTTTTCTTTTCTTTTCATTTTTCTTCCCTTCACTATCTCGAGTCAGGACCGGCATTTCCGGTGTGGTGGTAATGGTGGTGGTGGTGGTAATCGGGTAACCACCCGCCTGACCATTGAGGAATTTGTCCTTTCTTTGCTGCCGCTTCTTAACTGCTGCTATCAATGGCATTCGAGCAGAAGCTTCATTCAGAAGAATTGACGTTGAACTCTTATTTTAGCAATCGTTTTTTGCTTTTTCTTCTCAACTGTCCTCTCCCTCTTTCTCCTTATATTAAAAATATTTTCATTTAATTTAGATTTAAACTAAAACTTTCTCTGACAGCTTTTCTTGGTGTTGACTTTCTTTTTCCTTTTCCTTTTTATCGCATGAGCTGGATAGACAGGCACCAACAACTTTGCAACAGCCACACACACACATACACACTATTTCGCTTGATTAGTCAGCGCCAATACGCCACCTAAAAAGAGAGGAGGCAATTCAATCGAACGCCATTGAATGGCGTCTGAAAGTCTGCCGTCTCATGATTATTGTGTGTTCATATACAGGGAAAGAGTGTGGGAGGAGGAGGAGGAGAAGAAGAAGGGAAAGAGGAAAAAGAAGAGACCATCGGCTTTCACATTTAAATGAGCACCAGAATGATGCTGTTTTGCAGCATGCGGCCTGCCATCAAAAGAAAACGGGAGAAAAGTGGGCAAAAAGTGAGGCATCCTCTAAATGAGAGAAGGAAAGTGCAATTCTGAATGATCGCCAGCATTCACCCAAAAACATCAGCAGCAAAAAAACCGCAGCACTGCTGTTGTTGTTGCTGATGTTCCTAATTGGACAGTCGTTTCCCAGTCGCCCCTTTCGCCCAAATTTGCCACATTTCCTTTCTGCCTATTCTCTCTCTCGTCTCTGCCTGGTCTCATCATTTGCCTGCGCCATCGTTCACTAGACATTTTACTTTACATTTACTGTTTTTATTTATCAGCTCTCATCTCTCTTTCTCTTTCTCTTTTATGTAAATATGAATTGAAGAGCAGTGATGCTCGTTTTGTGCCCACCACCACCACTGCTGATGGTTCTCAATTTTAAAAAGTTTTTTGCGCAAGTGAAATTAAATTATTTTTTTCTCTTTTCTGGGTGCTTATCGTTGGCCTGGTCTGGCTGGTTGGCTGGTTGACTGGTGCTGGCACGCGAGCCGCCACCAAAGCAGCAGCAGACAGACAACAAGGGAATCTTTTCTGTGCTCATCTCATACTGAGAGAGTTTTAAAAGCGAACGAAATGCACAAAATGCGCAAGCAATGACTTGGCAGCACAACAAGAGCACATCTCACAGCGAATTCACGATTAGATGGAATCAAATCAAACAACAACAAGGAGGAGGAGGAGGCACTCACATTAAAAGGAGATTTATGCAAATTTCTTAATCTTTCAGCATTTACACGCTTTGCTGCTGTTGAGAGGAAAGTGCACGCGGCATGAGGCTTCCGCTTTGGAAGAGCATCAACAGCACAAAAAACTTTGGCTGCTTAGGTGGCCTAGTTTGATGGTTGCTGGAGCCAAAATGATCATCAGCGCTCACAGCGCCAGCTTTTCCATTAGAGCTAGCTAGCTCCCCATTGCCATTCTCATCTCCAACTTCAGCAGTCAACTTTGTCATTTGCTGGCTGACTGACTGACTGGTAATTTCCGACCACTACTCTCTCCGGTAAACGAGAAAAGTCATAGATTCGGTAAATGATTATGATTATTACCGTGCCCGCTTTTTTGCTCGGTGGCGGCGGATGCAAATGGGGCCTCTGGTTCTCTGAGAAAGTCAAACTCAAGTGTGTGTGTGCTCTCTCACCGGCAGGCACTTCTCTCAGGCAAATGCTAGCGAACATGGCAGCCAAATTTCAGCCGGCAAGGCAGCACCGGTAATTGTGCCTTTTGGAAAACTCTTGGAACTCGCCGCCGCCGCCAGCAGAAAAAGAGAGAAAACTATTTCCTTTTCCGAGTAATATCGGTCCAACCATATCGGACGAATTTAATCTTGAATTAAAGTTGCTCCATCAAACTGAGGGGGGGGGGAGAACTGAGGCAGCCACTATTTACAATTTTGTTTATTTACCAATGCAAATGCTTCCGTTTTTTGGTATTCTGGAACAATCGATTTTTTGTTTGCCTTCAATCGGTCTCTCTGTGTGTGTGTGTGTTTAGGTTTTGTGGGTCCTTTGCGCCAGTTCAGTCTTTTTTATGTTCCAAATGTCACTGTAAGCTGTGTGTGTGTGTGTGTGTTTGTTTGCTGGCTGTTATTGTTTTAAAGCAACAGAAACAGCATCAGTGATTGACAATTGGTCAGGAGCACAATATAATGTGCGCTTGTGTTTATGTGTCAGCTAGCCGCAGCACAGTTTTTTTGTTTGCTTTTGTTGTTTCACATTGGGCCTAGGACACAAAAAGAAAGAAAGCAAAGCACCCTCATAATAAAAACTAAAGCTCCCTTATCAATAATGTGTTTGCATTGATTTATATATTAACATGTCTCTTCTCCAATGTCTCATTCGCTCCCTCTCACTTTCCTTTCTCTTTCTCCCGTTCTAGGACCGTAATATGAAAATGCTGTCCTGCTATGCAGTTAATGGTAAGCTTAATTTATAATCTCCATAAATTATTATTGCTTTTCTTTCGGCGCGGTGTCTCACTCTCTTTTTCCCCTTTTTCCCCTTTTTTCCCATTTTCTTTCTCCCTTCTGCTTTATCGCCGTCGTTGCTGCCAATCATAACCGAACACAAAAATATCGATTCCATTCCTGTGTGCTGCATTCTTCCTCCTTCGTGTCCCGCTACTTTTCTTCTTTCTCTCCTTTTTTCTCCCATGAATGACAGAAAAAATAAGCGAAACGATCGTCGAGTCGTCAGTGCTCAATGTGCTCTGTAAGTAAAACAAAACAAAAAGCAAGTTTGGCCGAACTGGCTGGCTGGCTGGTTCTGTTTGGCTGTCGGTCTGTCTGTCTGTCATCGAGCATTAAATTAATTAATTGCCTGCTTCTTCTACCCCCTCTTCAACCCCCCAAAAAACAGATCCTCCCGAGTCGATACACATTTTCGGGTACGAGGAAAGTCGGGCACTGCAGCACGACACCGTCCAGCGGCTGACCTGCGTCTGTAAGGGAGGGAATCCTCTCTGCTCGCCAAAGTGGTTCAAGGCGGAGCGGGAGGTAGGCGAGGGCACGCAGGTCTCCGTCAACGGCAACACGGTCACCAATGAGCTGGGTACGTGGTGGTGGTCACTTCATCAAACATCAAATGAACATGAGCAACTTCCCCTTCGCTAATTGCCCCCTTTCAATTACCTTCCATTTTTTCCATTTTCCCATTTGTTTCCCTGCAGTCTTTCGCGTCGACCCGAGCGACAACGGCGCCACGTACAAGTGCACCGGCGAGAACTCGGCCTCCAGTGTGCCCATCAAGGCGATGACCACCATTACCGTCCACTGTGAGTATTACTGTAGTAGTAGTAGTAGTAGTAGTAGTAGTAGTAGTACTGCAACTGGGGTGACCTTCAACCTCTGCTTTTCTGCCTCTTTTTTTTCACGACACCTAGCAATTAGTGGGATTGATTTGACGTGCCTGGTCTGGTTTGGCTGGCCAGGTCGTGTGCCAGCCACTCACTTTCCCTTGGCCTGAGCCAGATGCCGATGACCTGAGCAGTTGTGGTGTTTTGTGCGCTGTTCAGCAGTTTTGCCTGTTAGTAGTGAGCACTCATGCATCAACAACAGTAACAACCTAGGGTGCATTCTTTTTGCCGAATCAATCTCTCTCTCCTCTCTTTATTCTCTCTGTCTCGGTCACACTTTTTGCCGCGCCGTCTTAGGCGCTCGAGCGCTGTTGTTGTTGTTGTTGCGTAACACACACACTCACTTTAGAGCTATTGTTTGGGTGCTAAGACAGTTTCTCTCAGAAAAGGTGTTGCAGTGTGCCGCCAATCTTTGCAAGTGCTGATCGTGGCCAGGCACACGCCTGCTAAAAAAGAGAAAAGGAATTTGCCTTTTTCTCTCTTCTTTCACTTTTAGCAGTGTCACGCCCGTGGTGATAGTGAAACCACTGCAGCCTCACTTTGATTAGCGCACTCATCCGTGATTCTTCTTTTTTTGCACTAATTGGGACTACACTACTACCTCGAGCTGTCGTGTGACCGATGACAGGCGTTGTTGTTTTTTGTTTTTACTGATTGATACCTTTACTTTTCCCTCCATTTTCTTTACACTAGTTCCCCCGAGCAAGGTGTCGATCAAGCTGACCCCAAAGCAGCCCATGGCCGGCGCCCAGCTGGACATTCTCTGCGAGACGGGCAGCAGCAACCCCGAGTCGGAGGTCAGCTGGTGGCGGGATGGCTTCAGTCTGGAGGGGCACAAGGAGGGCGTCGTCGAGGGCCTGTATGGTGGCAAGGCCACTCGGGACACTCTGAAGTTGAACGTCTCCAGCGCCGATGATGGAACTGTGATCACCTGTCAAGGTTTGTGGTTTGATTTATTTTATCTACACACAGAGAAATATGCCTCATAAGGTTATGAGAAGTCTTTCATTTC
>JAALOO010000153.1_pt1 | contig 58857 bp, 47 predicted proteins | sample 7257641 | NCBI WGS metagenome assembly JAALOO01 (sample SAMN14085613, study PRJNA598686) | mite metagenome | biome: ENVO:01001000; feature: ENVO:01001002; material: ENVO:01001226; isolation source: single female mite from University of Michigan culture on fish food culture... ...
CGGACGGACGGACACAGAGTGAGATTAAAAGCGAGATTTTTTTTCAAAAAAAAAAGTCTCGCTAAAACGTATAAGCAGCTAATTAAAATTAGATTTATAGCAACACAAACTGGGCCCAAAAAGCGCTGAGATCGACTAATTCAACTGAGCGGAGAGCTCTTTAATGAAGCGCACAAACTGTGACGCACGCACACATTTTAGATGATTTTCAAACAAGAAAAATTCAATTATTTTATTGCCGAAAAGTTTAGCCTGAAAAAGTTTCGATGCCTCAATTGAATCGGCAGCATCTCCGATAAATTGTGTTTCAATTTATTTGATTTACTGGTAATTAATTTAGTGCTCCAACAACAACAACAGCAGCAGCAAAGTAGTAAACATAAATGTCAATTTGTGTATGCCACTTTCACTTCTCTGAATTGGCAGGAAGGTTAGTTGCCCGCATGCCTTTGCATGCATCTCACTAACGAGATAACAAAAAAGTTGTAGACACAAAGACGGCCTCAATTGTCAACTTAGGAAGAAGAAGAGCTAGTGCCAGTGCCAGTGCCGGTGATGTCCTGCGGCGGCAAATTAATAGATGGTAATATAATATTATAAACAGCAAAATCTAGAAATAATTAGGAAGGCAAGAAGAAGAATGAGGATGACGATGATGATGGCGGCAGTGAACTTCTCCACTGCATCGATCCTAATCGGCCCTATTTCAGTCTGCCTAAATCGATAACAACACTCGTTTGAACACCGGCCCTTACAGGCATGTAATCGCTGGTGATGCGGCCCTTACACACTCGGTGCACACACTTGAAGGAGGAAGAAAAGAAGGCCGAAGCCGAAGATCGTGCCTGCAAGGTAAATTCAATGTCAGCAAAACCGAATGACAACAAAAACGCATAAGTTGCCTGCTGCAAGATGGCCTATTGAGATTCGAAACAAGAGGGAGAGCGAAGTGTACTTGTAATGCAATAGGCAATATATGAAAATAAACAAAACACTGTAAAGTGAAGGGCACATCGGTACAGATGGACCAAAATGACATTTAGATGATTATCTTGTATGTAACAAAGTCATCAAATTAAAACTCATCAAATTACCTACATGATTACCTTTTTCAATTAACTTATCATTTATTATTATGTACAAAACCTAAAAGGTGAACTCACCCACTGTCTAACATTCTAAGCGCTTCTTACATTTTAGAAGTCCACGTATTCGGGCCGCCTCCCTTTGTCTTGTCTTCGCCATCCTCATCGCCCTCCCGTCTCTGCTCCTTTGGCCCATTCGACTCCTCGTTGTCCCTCTTTGCACTTCCCCGCTTCTCAACGCCCTCATCAATCAGTCCGCTTAGATCAAAGACCTCCACGAGGGACTTCTTCCCGTGCGGCATTGGCCCAATGAGCGCCTCAATGTCCTTGTAGTTGAGCACCTCCTTCTGCAGCAGCGCCTCTGCCATTAGCTTCAGCTTGTCCTTGTGCTGCTTCAGAATCTCCTCCGTCTCCTTGTACGCCTTTCCCACCAGCAGTCTCGCCTGATTGTCAATCGTATTGGCCAGCTTCTTGCTGAACGGCTTCTTCGCAAACTTGTTCTCCTCGTAGTCAAAGGAGAGCTGTCCCACCACCGGGTCCATGCCGTACACCTGAATGATCGAGTAGGCCAGCTTGGTCACCTTCTCCAGGTCATTTTGCGCCCCCGAGCTGACGTGATTGAAGGTGAGCGCCTCGGCCACCCGTCCACCCAGTGCCATGCACATTCGCTGAAAGAGCTCCTCCTCTGAGTAGAGCTTCCGGTCGGTGGGCAGATAGCGGGCAAAGCCGAGGACGTTGGTCGTCCGCGGGACGATAGACACCTTGAGCAGTGCGTCAGTGTGCGGGAGCATCCAGCCGATGATCGCATGGCCGCACTCGTGGTACGAGATGACCCTCTTTTCAGCGGCGCTCATCACCCCGGACCGCTTCTCCGGACCGCCGACCACCCGCTCCACGGCCACCTCCAGGTTCTCAGAGTCAACGACGGACTTGCCGATCCTCGCCGCGTGCAGCGCCGCCTCATTGGCCACATTGGCAATATCTGCCCCGCTGAAGCCTGGCGTCAGTTGTGCCAGTCGACCGGCGTAGTGCTCCGGCGGGTGCACCAGTTTGATGGGACTTAGATGCTGAATGAAGATCTCCTTCCTCTCCTCAAGCGTCGGAAAGTCGATGAGAATGTGTCGGTCGAAGCGGCCGGGACGCAGGAGAGCTCGATCAAGAATGTCGGCGCGATTGGTGCTGGCTAAAATGCTGATGTTATCTCGTTGCGACATGCCGTCCATTTCAACTATTAAAAAATTTAGATTAACAAAGTAAAAAACTTTTAAATCCACTCCACTCACCGAGAAGCTGATTCAGAGTTTGCTCCTCTTCGCCTGATGATCCAGAGAATCCTTGACCGCTTCTCTTTCTGCCAATTGCGTCAATCTCATCAATGTAGACAATACAGGGGGCTCTTTTTCTGGCTTCAGCAAAGAGGTCTCTCACACGAGCAGCCCCGAGACCGCCAATCATTTCAATGAACTCTGAGCCATTCATTGCAAGAAAAGGCACCGATGCTTCCGTTGCGACCGCCTTTGCCAGCATTGTCTTTCCACATCCAGGGGGTCCTAAACACAAAAAAGAAGGAATTGATAAAAAGCCAAAAAGATAAAAAATCTACTCAACTTACCAAGAAGTAAGACACCTTTTGGCACTTTGGCACCGAGTTCCTAGAACAAGTTAAAGGTTTAGAAAGATAAAAAAGAAAAGCAAATACTTTACCTTGAATCTCTCCGGTGCCTGAAGGTAATCAACAAACTCCATTATCTCGACTTTTGCTTCTTTTAATCCGGCGACGTCCTTGAAACGGACACCTCGGCCCTCACTAGTATGAGGGTCAATGACGGTAAACTTGGCACGACGCAAATTTGACTGAAAAATAGGCTTTTGTAAAAACATTCTCAAAAAACAAAAATTAAATTACTTACAAACATGCTCGTGTTTAATGAACTTTTAGAAGCAGAGCCCGATCGAAGGAGAAAGGAAATCACTGCCGCTGCCGCGAGGATCATCATAAGGCCGAACCAAATGTTCTCCTGGTTACGCTCGTAAATGATCTGAACACTCTGATCAGGTCGAATGCCGAGACGAGCTTCAGCATCTCGAAGTCGAGCTTCAAACGTAGGCACATTGACGATGTTCATGTGGTACGACCGGTAAGGCGCCTTTTTTCCGCGGATCACGGCACCTTCATAGAGGTAGATTGTGACAAGATCTAAATCTGGTTTCACTACTACCAATTCGACTTCTCCTTTTGCAAGCATTTGGTGATAAAACTCATTCCAGGAGACGTATCTCAAGATGTCGGGCTTGTTTGCCGGCGGAAACAGCATCGAGATGAGTGTTATGATGGAGTAGCCTAGAATAATCCACGCCAGTCCATAACCAATTAGCTTCTTATCGTCGTCTTTGTTCTTGTTCGGATCATTGTTATTCTGACCAGAGCTTGACCCTCGATTTTGATCACCGGACTGTTCTATAAGATAATGGGAAAATATGAAAGGTGAACATAAAAAACAACAAATAACCACTTACGACTACGCCAAGCCGAGCTGTGTATCTTTCTAATTGAAAGGGGTGTTTTGAAGCCACTTCTTGCAAAGAGCTCAATCCACGCCGAAGTTTCCCGGTTAAGTTCTTTAGTGAATAACCGCTGATTCAAAATTCGCGGTCCCAAGGTGAAAGTTCGGCGACTGATGGCAAGGACACTGTGAACTCCGTGAAGCCGAATCACATTTTCACGCAAACAATGCAGCAGCATGGTACTTTGGAAGATTAATCAGCTGAAGTTATCAGGCTTACTTGATCAACATTTCAACAAAAAAGTGGGTAACAAAATAAAACCTCCAAAAACGGCAAAAACGTGATGCAAGCAAAATGTAAACAGATGATGAACGATTCATAAAAGGCGCGGAAGGTGGCGCTAATTGTTAAAATTTAAAAAATTTTTAAACAATTAAAAATTATCGCTTTTAGAATATTCCACTTTTTTATAAACTTGAATAAACTGCAAAAGAGCTTCTATTTTGTACTAGTTAAAATGAATCGAACTGTTCTTGGTATCATTTTGTGCCTGATAGCTGTCGCGTTGGCAAGTCCAACCAAGAGCCCTGTGAGCACTGTTAGCACCACCGATTCCAATGATATCCATCACCATCGTTCTGACACAGAGCAAGGCAGTAAGTGTGTTTGTACCTTAAATTCCTTTAGTAATCACTAAATTCTTCCTTTTTCTCCTCCTTGAAAGCTTCTCTGAACCACGCCAGCGTGACACTACTGCTCGCCGTGTACCTGGGCTCTTATACGTACTGCATCGTCTGCTGTCTAATTGACTGCCTCTGTCCGATGTGCTGCATGGACATCAAAGAGGAGAAGTACACTAAACAGGAGTTGGCAGAACGCAAATGTGCACAAGCGAAAGGCAATCCGACAATCACCTCCACTGGTCGCCCGTCCAGTTCAATGAAAAAAGGCAGCAGCAGCAGCGCTAGTCAGGGAGGCTCGAAATTGCCCTCCAAGTTGGCATCTTCACATCGAAACAAGAAGAAAATGCTAAAAAAACGCATATAAAAGTATAGCTCTAAACGGGGTTTAGCTGCTAACCAAGAAAACGTTTTTGGAAATCAATTCTAATTGCTCACTTTTGCAATTCCCAAAATTGAATCCTATTATTGATTTAAGTTTTAATTATTAAATTACTCCTAACTGATCATATCTTAACTATGAGTTCAAAACTTAAAAATCGGACGCATTTTTCTTACAAACTTTAAAAAATTAGCAAAAAGATAACAAAAGTTACTTTAGTATTCTCTATAGTAATTGACTACAGCAAAACATACAGAAGCAATTTATATGGAATTTCATTTAGAAAAACAATATCATAAAGCAGTGCGAGTGTTTTATTTGTAGTTTGTTCCTTATTAAGGCGTTTATTGCAGTGTAAACATGATCTAATTCTTTCTATCAGTAATCATTGCACTAAAAAGAGATAAACAACAAATAAGATGAGAAAGTGTTGTCTAATCAGCACAACACTTGTTTTGTGCTATAAAACAAACAATGAGACAACTTTACAGCAAACTTGTCAACTTTGTCCTAATTCGATAAGAATCGAATATAAAAAGGACGCATCTCAAGAATCCTAATCAGCATAATTTGTTTAGATTTTCAATTTTCAAAAAATGAGCGCTTTACAAAACGATTCCAGCAATGAAACCTCTGCGGATGTTTCGATTGCTCAATTAACTGACCATTATGACTTCACGGCATATTTGATTCCTATTTCAATTGGTACCTTTCTCAGTGCCGTTTTCACTGGAATCGGTTTGGTCCTTTCTCTGACTGTCAATCGGAAACACTACAGCATTGAGGATGACCAGTTTAAACACCATTCCACCAAGTGGCTGCTAGGTTTAGTTATTTTCAGTTTGGCACTGCTCAATGACTTTATTGGGCTAATGGAAGCAACTTTTTTCTGGACGCATGTTGACCAAACTTTCAACACCGTAAGTTGTATTGTGCACAAACAAAAAAAATTAACTAACTGACTTTCAATCAGGCAACAAATCATTTTTTACGTATTTTTGAAAGCAATGCAAACTTGGCTCTATATTCCTTTTTATGCATTGCCTGCTATCACATGAAACGATGCGTTTCCTCAAATCCCCAAGTGGTTTCTTTTCGATTTTATCTTCTTGTCGGTTTTGCTCTTCCCATGATTTGCGTTTCTTTAGAGTACATTGTACAGTTTGCTGTCACTGAATACACAAAACACGTTTCTCATTCTTCACGAATTGTCCTCAATAACACTAAATTCACTTATGATCAACTAGATGACATTTATGCAAAAATTAACACTACAGATGCGATATATCATTTGATGTCAGGTAAAATCAAATGTCAACTTCTAGGGCAACTAAATCTAACGGCCGATAATCTTTTTTGAAAAATAATATCTAGTTTATACAATCTCAATGTGCATCTTCTGCGTAATAAACCTGGTTTACATTTTAATTGCCCGATTTAAAGCACAGCAAAGAAAAAGTTCATGTTCTGTGGTCAATATTTTTGTCATTTATTTTCTCATTTTTTCCCTTTCTATACCTGAAATCATTAGTTGGATAGCAACATCAGTCGAAACAATTAAAAACAACAAAATCACTGGAGATAATGGTTTTTTGGCAATGATTGAAGCATCGTATGATTTGTTACGAGGATTGGCCTTACTGCTTCATGAACTGTACATTTTATGGTGCTTCCACCAAGTTAAAAAATCAAAAACAGAAATAAAACAGCTAGATCATTGCAGCTATGAAAACGAAGTAGTCAAATGTAAACGTTTTGAATTGAACAAAGAGTAAATTTCAATAATTCATGCATCTAATTTATAAATTAGCAACACAAAAGTATATCAAAACGGCCCAAAATTATATCAAAACTCCAACTCAATGTTTACAATTTAGGCACAGAGGAGTTATTTACGTCAATTTATTTTAGATTCACAATTTATCACCAATTGTTTGCAATAACTGCGTGTAATGTTTACAAATAATGCACTACAACCAGCAACAATTTTTGTACTAAAAGTTATTTTATTAAAACGATTTTTTAAAACTTTAATACATAAATTATACAATACTTTGTTTCTTCTTTAAGTTAACTAATAAATTTTCTTAAAATAGCTCCTGTTTATAACTCTGTACTGTTTTTGTTCCCAGTTTCCCATTTTGTACAATCTGGTTGCTAAAAGACGATAATGGCATCTACTCATGTGAGTGATTCATTGTCATTGTGTACATTTTTTGCTCTACCAGAGGTCTGTTAGCCTTTTTTACTGCATTGCCTAAAAAAAGTTGCAGCACTGACACATGGCTGCACTTTGGTGAGTTGCTATTAAAAACAATCCATTCTAGTCTATGCATAGTTATAAAACTAAATGCAAAACCACTGTCAAGTGGTCAGTGTTCACTCATTCACCAAAAAAATACTCTTGAAAACGTTTTTGTTTTTCTACAAACCGCCAAGGATTCCGTGACCATGACGGAATAGTCTACGAATACCTCAAACAACCAATAAAAAAATGTCTAAACTGAAGCAGCACAACTACTTTCTCTTTGAACTATGGGTCACCCTCCGAGCGTTCCCATTTGGTTTGACGACGTTGGCAGTTACGATGCTGGTGCAGGACAAACTCTGCTTGCAAACGTATCATCAATCGGTGGCTATTTGTCAAAGTCTCAGCAAAACGGGTGATTCCCTGACTGACGAGAGCACCCGAAACTCCATTCTCAGTGACAGTGCCAAGTTTAGCGAGTACCAGAATCTGATCCAGTGCATACCCATGGTCATTTGGAGTCTGTTCTCGGGATCCTTTTTGGACAAGTTTAACGGCGGAACAAAGCTTCTCCTAGTATTGGGTATTCTCGGCGACTTTGTGAGCATCTCACTGCAGCTTGCAAATGTCTACTTTTTTAACTGGGGTAAATTAAAGTTGCTTTTAAGTTGATGCATAAAAAAATTTGACCTTTGACGCAAACAGACCCCTACTTCGTTTTGCTTCCATCTTTGACTTACTGGTTCACTGGCGGTATGGCGAATTTCTTCACAGTCGCCTATCGCTACATCGTGATCACAACTACTAAAGCAATAAGGCCAATTAAGTTCATGCTTTTTGGATTTGCACTTTTTCTAGGTATGCTGAGCAAAATGTTGTAGTCAACTTATTTAAACCATCCTAACACCGGCATCTTTTAGGTCTTTCACTGGGTGCTCTATTATCAGGTCACGTTCTGATGACTCGGACGCCAACAGCTGAATTCCCTCAAATTCGAACGTACCACTACAACTTTCTGCTTATTCTAGCTTTTGAGATAGCCTGTCTCTGTTTTGTGTTTAAACTTGAAAGCGCAAATAAGCAAAAAGAAGAAGATGATGAGGAGGGCAATCCAGCGTCATTCAACTGTGAAACAGAAGAAGAGGCGTCAGCCCTGGGTGAAACCAGCTCAATTTTAGATCTGAACCACAATTCTCGAAACTACCAAACACTCAATGACGAGATTACTCCAGTACCTGAAGATGGCGAGCTTTTTCAGCGAAAGCCAAACTTCTTTTTTATTCTTTTCGATGTTGGCAACGTCCGCGAAACGGTAGTCACTCTTCTGAAGCCTCGCACCGGTCACATCCGCCTGGCTATCTACACACTAATTGGCATTCTTCTGGCGTACATTATGCTGTACTTCGGACTGCAGGCAGTGATGTATCAGTTCTGCGAGAAGGTGTACCACTGGGGCCCTGCACAGTACGCAAACAACAACTTCATTGTCAGCGTAGTGCAGACGACATTCATGACCCTAGCTGTCACTTTCCTAGTTCGAAAGCTGAAGTTCACCGATGAGTCTCTGCTGATGATATCAGTAGTGTCGTACTTTGGCCAGCAGATTTGCATGGGAACAGTGCTCAAGGAGTACGCCTACTTTGTCGGACAGTTTGTCGGTAATTATTTCGCTTACACTTCCACAATTTAAGTACTAAAAGTATTTTTTCCCTAGGCTCATTCAGTGGCTTCGTTCCGATTGCAATGCGAAACAAAGTCAGCAAACTGATTCCCTCCAATGAGGTGGGAAAGGTGTTCAGTGTTCTGAGCACTTTGGAGGCGACAATGCCCTTTTTCGGATCACTAGTCTACTCAAACATCTTTGCTGCCACTTTAGCCACCTATCCGGGGGCTATCTTTCTGATGTCAGCGGCAATCATGCTTGGGACACTTTTAGCTTGCATTTTCAATGAGATGTACTGCAGAACTAAGCACCTATCGATTGAGAATGCGTGAAAGTATTTTCCTGCCAACTGACTATCACCATCATTATTAGTTTTAAACAAGTATCAGTCACATCAAATACCTTGACACAAACCATTACGCCTATTTATTTTATTACAAGTTTGCACAATGTACAATCTCTGACTTTCAATCATCGCTACAAAATATTTAACGACAAAAAAATGCAAAAGCGATTTTATGTACATTTTCGCAACACCTTTAAAAACCCACTTTACGATATGTGTGAATGAGAAAAATATCCCTAATTTGGCCCTAGGCACTGAACAGATTTGTGTTTTCATAAATGTCCCCTAGTCAACTGTCATTACTTTTAAAAAAAAGAAAAAGTTTTTCAAGTTGATAAACTGGACGTTGTACACCTACTGCACCATAAATGCACTTTGAGCACTAGCATTTCGCAATGCTCGTGCTCTCTGTGCTGTTTCCATGTGATGCCTCCAAAGCACCAAACAACATCAACACACACACACACACACTTGATCTCACAACTGTCACCAATGACTTACAATGCTATTGTCCCACCTACGAGCTTCAAACTTTTACCTTCTCGAGGTGTACATCTTTCTGAAGGCAGTGAGCACTGCTCTGTCGGCACTGTCTCTGTCTCTACTGACACAGGATAAAATCTGTCTGAATGAATTCAAACAAACAAACGCATTCTGTGGCAGCATCAACAAGCTGATGAACAGTACGGCTGAACAGAATGCTAAAAATGCCATTCTAGCAGAGTCCACCACCTTTGGCAACTACAAGTGAGAGTCTCTTAGCTTTTAAAAACGGTTTTCAATGTAACTTACATTTTGTTGTAGGAGTTTTATGGAGTGCGTTCCAATGGTAGTGTGGTCACTTTTCATTGGCTCCTTTCTTGACAACTACAAAAACGGCACCAAAGTGGTCCTGCTGGCAGGCATTGTCGGCGATCTTTTTGCACTTATAGTCTACACGGGAAATGTCCTTTTTTATGATCTCAGTAAGAGCTTTAATGATGATAACATAACTGTACTGAACAGAACTTTCTCCCATTCCAGGCAAATACTACCTGTTGATCGGCTCAATCAATGTCTGGTTCACCGGTGGACTGACCAGTTATTTGACGACAATTTACAGTTACATTGCAGTAAACACAAATGAAGACATCCGGCCAATCAAGTTCATGTTAGTCAGATTCAGCAACATCATGGGCATGTCTTTCGGAACATTCATCGGTGGGCAGATGATTGAGCTGTCACGTAGGCCCAGTCCTCAGCTGAGAACGTACTACCAAAGTTTGGGGCTGTCAATTGGTCTGGATCTAATCATCATCGGCATACTTGTCACTTTGTTCTGGCTGACAAAAGACAAGGAGAAGGAACAAGCCGAAGAAGTCACAGAAAGTGCAGAGCAAATAAACGGCGAATCTCCAGAGACTGCTTTGCAAAAGTTCATCAAAACCTTTTTCAACTTGAACAACTTCCGCTCAACCATGACGTGCTTTACAAAGCCACGTTCTGGTCATGTTCGAATGCAGATTTACCTTCTTTACCTGGTCCTCATTTCTCAAGTGCTCATCTTCTTCGGCATCAACGACGTGCTGCTGCAGTTCTGTGAAAAAGTTTACAAATGGTATTGCGATGACTTGATGATTGTAACCAAAACACTTACATTGTTTCTCTCCACCAGGAACCCAAAAGAGTACGCCAATTTAGCCGCCTTTTCCAAGATTACATCAACAGGACTTTTGGCTTTGTCCTCTTGGTTTCTAGTGAAAAAGTGGGCTCTAGCTGATGGAACTATCGTCTTTGCAGCACTGGTTTCCTCCTTCTTCAGTGAAGTAATCATCGGCACCTTTCTAACGCCACTGGCGTACTTGGCAATGTACGGTTCAAAAAGATCGAATTCAATTGAGGAAATGGCTGCCTGATATGCTTCAAGATGGCCATTGTACTGTTCACACTGTTGATCGTCGACAGAGGACTTGTAAATGTCGACAAAACGAAGTAGACGTTTAACAAAAGACAACAGTTGATTTTTCAGCTGATAGACTGGATGAAAAAGGCATTCATAGTGCCTGACACAGCTGTCGGTGATTTGATGAATCACTGGTGGAGTGCACTTTTCAGCAACTCTCAACTTTAGCGTGGCCGTTTGAAGGACGGAAATCACAGAGCAGATAATGTGATTGGCCACTGTAGAGTTGATCGAGTGCAGATCAACCTGACCATGGCTCAGTCGATCACGAAATCGAAGTCCTTCCGGCAGAATGACGACGTCCAGCAGAAGCACTATCAACGGCCGTGGAAGGAGATCAAAGAGGCGATTCCCTTTGTTAGCTGCCGAACTTGCGTCCCCCTCTTCACCGTCGACCATTGCATGGTAGGCGAAAATTTCAGTAAAAGTAACGTAGTATTCACGGCTGATGGCAGTCAGCAGACGATTGGACAGCTGATTTAAGCTGCAGTAGAGATAGCGAAGACTGGACTCTAGCAGGGGCATCAACAGGCAGAAGGAGTACCACCGGTAACAGTTTTGAGCGTCAAAGTAGAGAGAAAAGGCGGCAGTCCACAGTGGTCGGAGTGTGCGATGTATCAGCGGACATTCAAGCAAAAGTTCTTCAAGGTAGCTTTCACAACTCAGAAGCTCGAGGTTAATATCAGGGAAAACATGTTCTAGCTTGGAGGCAAACTCATCAAAACGGTACAGTTTCCGTTGAGGAATTCGGGCAATGATTTGTGACTTAAGCTCAGCAGTATCACAAGAGGGAGCATCAATTTTCAACAAACTAATAGACGATGCTTTGAGCAACTCAGCGCCAATGCTGCAAGAGATGGCAAGGAAAAAGTAAATGAACTGCCGCAGGTCAAAGTTGATTTTTTTGCCGGTTGAAGGGTTCACAAAACAACTGGAAGAGTTGACGAATCCGTGCCAAAGAACATTGCGCAAGTTGATGGTGATAGGAGGGCCCGCAATGACTTTTAGCAAACGAATCAGACGAATGTCAATCAATGCTTCCAGTTCACTCATTGTCAGCAGGGTCTTAAGCAGAGGTGGCACAAAGTGTGACTGCGTGAGAACCAAGTTTCCAAGTGCTTGTTCAATGCCACTGAAAAGAAGAAATGTTAGGAGTTTAAGGACAGGACAAAATTGAATCAAACCTGGTCATGATTGATAGTGCGAGTACATTGCGAATAACCGGCTCTTCTGAAACTTCATTTTTAAAGATGGCCTTATCACTCAAAGCTATATCAATGGCATCAATAAAGTATTGTTTCCATTTGCTCAGCCAGTAAAGATGAGGCTCAACAATTAAAAGCAGATTTTTGCCGGTTTTGTCAGATTGATAAACCTGATCATAGTGCCTGGAAACAGCTCTAATGACCGGGACAACTTGCTCAAGGTAGTCGTTCATTTCACTGGTGCATTCAGGCTCATAGGAAATGTCTTTTGTCGCCAAAAGACGGTCTAAAACGACGTCCAAATAAGTCAAGTTAAACGTCAAATCAGCGTTTAGGACATCTTCCCACTTTGCAGAGCTGCTAGGTGTTGTTGCTGTTGAGGTAAACACCTTGGTGACTAGCTCGAGGACGTAATCACTGAAGAAGCAATCCCCAGTGTACTCCAAATCAATATGTTTGACCAAGTTTTTCAAGTCGTCCATCTGTAAAAATTGATTGCATTAAAAATCACCTGTGAATCCAAAAGTATCAACAAAACCGTGTGCATGACCGGTAAAAATAGCAGTCCAAAAAATCCACATCAAACAAATTGTAAAGCAAAAACTGTTTCCAGGATGCCTACTGTTTGATGAACTCTTTCGGAATTTTTGAAGCATGATTTCATGCGTAAACACAGTTGCGTAATGTTGTTTGAAGAAACTGTTTTATCAGCTTAAAGTCTTCCAGCATGCAGTCTACTTCAGCTTACGGCCATATCATGTTGAGCACACCGGTTCTCGTCCGATCACCGAAGTTAAGCAACATCGAGCCGAGTCAGTACTTGGGAGGGTGACCACCTGGGAACACTCGGTGCCGTAAGCTTTTTGCTTCATCTTTCTTTTTATTACGAATTGCTAATTAAAAAGTTTGTAGTTTATCTGATAACTCCAGAAAATTTTTATTTTATCACAAAAAAAATGAACTAACAGTTTTTGGCCCAAAAACGTCATCTACTAATAGTGCCGCTGAAAAGTTGTTTACATTTTCTGTTTGAAAATTATTTGTTCATTTGAAAACCAGAAAATACTAAAATGTCCAACTTACCACCGGCCCTAGCAGCTCGCCTTGCCAAGCGAGGGATTATTCCACAGGCCAAAGTAACACAACCTGAACCTCAATTCGGCAAGTGAATGTTTAGTACACTCAGTACACAACTAATTCTTTCTTTCCAACAGAAGTTCATGAGGAAGAAGAAGTCATTGCTGAGGATTATGATGATGTTAGCAAGCCCGACTTGAAAGCCAACGTCCCTCAGTTTGATGTTAAAATCTGCAACACTGTACCGGGCTGTCCAAACAAGTACAACATTTACCACAACTGCACCGGCTATTGTGCGACAAAGTACGCCGATGTTCCTTTAGAACCTAGCAAGATGATTAGAAAAAAGTTTGAGCGACTACTTAAAAAGTATCCGCTAACTGATTCCGCTTGGGAACAAGTGTATGAGCCTGGCTTGTAAGTGATGTTCTTTTGATGCTCGTACATTTGTTAATACATTTGTCGTTGTAGAAAAACGTTTTACTTTTGGAACACTCGCACAGATCAAGTATCTTGGCTGCCACCATCGCATCCCGACGCCAAAATCACTCTGCCAGCTGAAAAATTACGAAGTAAGATTTTATCGGTATTTCGTCGTATAGAATTAACAATTTTGCTGCTGTTGCAGAGCTTCTTCGAGACGATATATTCACTGCTGAGGAAGATGACGAAGGCAATCAAAGCCTTGAAGAGGATGACGATGATGACGGCAGCAATGAGTCCAACGACGATTCTTCTGATAGCTCAGAAGACAGCTCCAGTTCATCTGAAGAAGAGAAGGTAGAAGCGCCCTCAGCAAAACAGGCAAAACAACAGCATCAGCAGCGACGACAGGCAATCTCTCGTGTGAATCAACTCGACCCGATGGATCCAGCTGCCTACTCAAATATTCCCAGAGGCAAGTGGTCCGATGGGCTGCGGAACAACGATGATTAGAGAAAAAGCCGATCTACGTAGGCATCTTTTATTGATTAAACAAAAAAGTATTCTCGCAAAAACTGAGGATATTGTATCTTGCCGGTGGAGGGATCCTGGTAGTGCTCAAAGATGCACTTTAGCAGCTGAAGCACGTCCACTGCCGAGCTGAGAATGTGCCTGTTCTGGTGCTCCACCAGGCCGATTCGCGTGCTGAGGTAGGAGGCGTAGTGGGTGACCTCGCCCACGGGCACGTACTCCCCCGTGGAGTGCAGCCACACCGCCAGCTGGTACTTGGCGTGCTCACCCGCCCGAAGAGAGCCGACGTCCACGCGAAGTGACTGACAGCGGAGGCCGAGGCCGGCGGTGAGCGCCTGCCACCAGTGGCCGTACAGCTGCTCCATTGACCGGTCCGATCCCTGGGCGTCAGAGAGCACCGTACACCGTACGGCGTGCGTCTGTGAGAATGAGCGGCTGTAGTGACTGCCCAGCTGGAGGTACCGCCGGGTGCTGACCACCGGGTTGCCGGGCGGTGTCTTCACCAGCCAGCCGCAGAAGGCCTCCAGTGAGGCCTCGCCCACCAGGTGATGCTGCTGACCGACGTCGTCGCAGTCCCGGTCGCGGATCGTAAAGTGGTCCTCGGCCACTGCCTTGTCGTCCACCGCCTCCACCACCGCCGACTTGACGATATCCAGGCCGCATATGGGCACGTACTGGGCGGCCTCAAAGTGGTCGGCCAGCAGCTGCACCAGACCGTGAAAGGCCTGCGCTCCCTCACCCACCAGATACTGGGCGTCAGGGCCGACGATGGAGGAGTGGTAGATGTTGTTCATGTAGCCCAGGCGAATGTAGTTGATCACCGGGAACTGCTGCTGCTGCCCCTTGAAAGCGGTGGCCGATCCTTCATAGCGGTCAATCACCTGGACAGAGTCGGTCATGTCCTCGCGAATCGGCGCTGGAATCTTCAGCAGAAACGGCACCACCACCTTCTCCACTTGGTAAAAAGATGTTCGCGCCTGAAGAAGAGACTCTTTCAGCTGATCATGCTGTTTGTTGAGGAGCTCGTTTGCGGTTATTTTTGAACCATCATTATCAGTTGTTGATGAAGTTTTGCGTTTCTTTCCTAACAGTTTGTTACGTTTCTTCTTAATCTTTTCAATGGTTACATTGAGTTCGGCAAACTGAAGCAGACTGCTTCTCATCTCCTCCAGATCGATGTCTCCCGAATCGATGCCGCGTAACCTCAGACTCTGGCGAATGGACTCTAAGTTCTCGGCCACTGATTGAATGTAACTCCGGTCAAATGCCGGCAAGAGGACCGAGTACACATCTTCACTGGAGGAGAAGTAGAGAGAAGAATTGAAAGCGTTGCTGACGGTGGGCGTGCTGTAAAAGCTTCTCTGGGCTGAAATACTGAGGATGTACTTTAACCGGTGACATATTTGACGCGGAAATAACATGGCGAATGATCTGAAGATCAAAAGTTGTTTTGATTTTTGGTCAAAGTCACATGGCATTTTGTTTTGGCAATTTGCTTCTGAACCGGAGAGGCAGGTGGCAGCACTGGTGCAAAAGAGAAGCTCACTTTTCTGACATTGATCAAAAGTTTTTCATGAATCGGCTTCTCAATCGCATTCAGATTCGTCGCCATTTTGAAATTCGCTTCAATCTAATCTAATTGCTCTAAAACGCTGAACTTCCAAATCATCCTCCACCCATCGGATTATCTCGTCGCTATTTACAGAACGAAGCTTTGTTGCAACATGGAAAGCGTCCATCAGTTTACCTTGAACTCGCCAGGTTTAGTAGACGACATTTTGGCGCAAATGATACAAGAAAACAATGACCTGCTTTTTCGAAAGAAAGCTTATCGTGTAAGACGTGAAACATTTGTCTACTACGGTATGTCATTTTTCTCTAAGCGGTATCGTGTTTCTTTGGTGTTTCTAACTTTGTTTATTCAAGATTCAAACCATCGTAGTTATGGCGCCCACTCGTTTATCTTGTTTCGAAATGCGTTCGACTCGTACTGTAATCTTCAACAAGAAGTCGTCACTGCGTGCCGAGATTTACATGTTGATAAGTCTGTGGGCCATTACGCAATTGAACTGTTCGACAAGTTCTTCTCTTGTCTTATCGAAAAAGCGATCGATACTGGTCTCATGCAAGAGTTGCCATTCAGTACTGAACTGAACTCGTACTTTGGCCATAACATCTGGAATCTTACTGATCTGAGGATGCGTTTCGATAGCCTGTATCTTTTGATTGAAAACGATCACAGTTTTAGCAAGTACGGTCGCATCATCTGTATTGCGATCTGTCTCTTCATTGCTTCGAAACAATTTGAAAATGCGCACCTTCAAATTGTAAGGCTGCAGCAGTTTCTCCAGCAGTTTGGAGTTCCGTCACAGTTCCTTGATCGAAAGGTGCTCCTTTCACTGGAAGAAAAAGTTCTCAACACAATCAAGTTTGAGCTGAAGATCACTCCTCTCAAGGATTACGTTGAAACTTTGCTGGCTGCTCTTGATAACGAGGTCAAGTCGTCGTGTGATGAAATGGTTCCAACTTATTTCTCTGATGAAAATATCTCAAATATTCACACTATTGCACTGGCTCTCATCGAGAACTACTACATGCTTCAGGTCCCCTTTCTCATAAAAATGTTTCAAGTTTATCAAGAGCGCCAGTTCAATCTATACGACCTCACGGAGGTTGAAGAAATAGAAAACTTGAATCGGGATAAGCTGCGTATTGCCTCTATCATTCTTGCTGCCGCCTGTATCCTGGCCAAAACTCACTGTGATAGCACACTCATTTTGAATCTCATCGCGAAAATTTCTAAAACTGAATTCGAGTTCATCGATCTTGGTTACAAGGCCGTTCTAAAGTTTCTGTTTGTCGGGCCCAATGAGAGTCACCTTGGCAAAAATATCTTCAACTCTAGCAACTAATTTCTTTTTGACAATTCTCGATTTTCATCCTCTTTTGGGGACTTAATCCATAGTATAAACTCACACTTATCATCGAGCTGTCAGAAGCTAACTGAATTACATTTTGTTACTTTTTACCTGATCACCTCACTGTTAACTCACTCTATAAAAACCGTCTGAACGTGAAACTGACTGATTAAAAACTGTGAAACACTTCTTATGTAATAGAAGCTGGTGGCACTATTTCTTTTATTGCCGACGATGATGATGGTGGTGGTGGTCAGCGAGAAGTGCTCTTCTAATACGGGCTGCACCGGTGGTCACAAGATGGGCTGAAAGTTACTCTCCAAAGGCGGTAAAGGGATAAAAAATACAATGAAGGTGGGGAGGGGAGAACTCTCTCGTGGTAAACGATACCGCTGAGTTTGATGAGTCGGTGGTCTGAAGACCTGGCAACCTGTAATTTAGCCACAGCCTCCTCCTCTTCGCAAGCACTTGCCAAATTCACAGTCGCATCTTCCGTCAGCCACGACGGCTGTGAAAGACAAAGCAAACTGCTCACTGCCATAAAGCGGCGGGATAATTGAAACTGAGCAACAACAATAACAACAGCCGAAGTTTGTCTGTCTGAGTGGTAGATTGGACAGTGGAGCAGGTGGTTTCATATTTGAACGGTGGGGAAGAAGAAAGCAGGAGAAGAAAAAGAAGGGAAAGGGAACAGCATCAGCAGCAGCAGTTCCAAGTGCATCATCTAGATTATCATCAGTAGAATGTGCCACTGGGTCATGGGAACTGTGCACAGTAGACAACTCAGACTGTTTTTTAGTTCTGAATGGCTTGCAATGACCAACGCATTCACTCCTGATTAATGGCTATTCTATTTCTTTTCAAGGTGCACAATTAACTCGTCAACAGTTTTTGAGGTAAAAGTTGGTAAACGTTTAGGCATCTTTTTTGTTTATTCGCTTAAAGTCTTCCAGCATGCAGTCTACTTCAGCTTACGGCCATATCATGTTGAGCACACCGGTTCTCGTCCGATCACCGAAGTTAAGCAACATCGAGCCGAGTCAGTACTTGGGAGGGTGACCACCTGGGAACACTCGGTGCCGTAAGCTTTTTTTGCTCATTTTCTTTTTACTATTACAATTTCACAATGTAGCGGTGCTGTTTGCAAAAAAAATGTAATTGACCGTTGTAATTGAAATGACCAGCGCCAAATCGGATCGACAAAGTATATCGCCTCTAAGTAGTTTGCACTCTCCCTCTGTGTAAACACTCTCCTTGAAGCGGGGGCAATGTGTGGTGGTGGTACTCTCCGCCTGTCTCTCCGCCAATCAGTCGGCAATGTCGGTCAATCAATGCGAGTGTGTGTGTGCGGTGTTTATATTCTTTTCCCTTTGGGGGCTCAATATTTATCTGAACGCTACATCGCAATTGATGTCACCACCACCACCAGCTGTCAATGACTAGGGCTGGGCTATAAATACTCTACACCCAAGCGAACTACACTTTCCTCGCATAAGCCGACGCAGTAAGGACCTTTTTCTTCTTCTTTTTCGCCAACTTCACTAACCAGAGAGGCGGCTTCTGATGCGAAGGCGTTGATTGCCCAGAAGGTGGTGGTGGTGGGTCAATTTAAAGATGAGCCAAAGCTTCAGCTGAGTCCCTAGCCAATCGGCCAATTGCCTCCAATTGCCTGCCCAATTACCCGATTAGGCATGGTGCTAAATGCAGGCTTGCACTGACTAGGTCGTGCTGCTGGTAGCCCACTGCTGCTGTGACCAGTGGCACTGACTGGAGGTGAAAGGAGACGAGAAAATGACCAGTGCACCGGCGGTGAGCAGGTAATGGCGTGACAGTGTGTTTGCATTCTTCTTCTCAGCTGATGATGATGATGATGATGAAGGTGATTTCAATTTCAAACAACTAGATTTCACTCTAGTTCTTATGAGAAAAAGTAGCATTATGCACTTCTTCACAGTTCACATTTAAAGTAGGCTCAGTAAGCAAACAAACGAACAATTGACCGTTGAGGAAAAATTGCACCAGATTGGGAATTTCTTTTTCTTTCTCCATGTCACAACAAAAAAAGTAAACCCGTAAAATGAAGTTCTCAGCTCAAAAAATGTGTATATTTTAAAAAATAAACAAAATAAGTAGGTAAATTACAGAGGGGAAAAAAGTATGAAAACAAAAACAAAGTGTGTACTTTATATCTTATGGTTGTACCTCGTGTGCAGAAATGCCTTCTTCTCAGACGCCTCTCGTCTTGAAGCATCCGTGCTCCACCAGGTAGTCGCCAGCGTTGCGCAGCATGTCCATCAGGTGCTCCAACTTCATCAGCAGCGCCGCCCAGTCGTGGTCGCCGTAAAGGAGGACAATGTGAAAGTTCACCTCCTTTCTCCCGTTGACTGCTCCCTCCGCCTTTAGGTGCCAGTTGGGCTCGCCGTAGTCAAATCTCGAGTCTCTTGCCTCTTTCTCCAGCGGCTCGACAATCATCACCGCACAGACCTTGTTGCCGTGCCTAGGAGTCTCGTCCACTTGACTCAGGTACTCGGCCATCACCTCGGCGCCGATGTACAGCTGCGGTATCTTCCTGAAGAGCGGCGCCACGGTGACAAACTCTCGGTTCGATTTGCCAATGTACTGCGCCCCGGAGGCAATGGCAAACGGTTTGAAGAGGCTCTCGTACTTGGGCAGCACTGACATCAGTCCGAACATGCTGCCCGAAGTGTAGCCGACAAAAGCGACCTGCTTAGTGCTGGTCACCCGCTGAATGAGGCTGATGAAGGCGGCCACGTCGGACTTGCTGAAGCTGAGCAGCGAGCTGACCCAGAACTTGTCCGGCTGCTGACTCTCAAAGAATCGAACGGTGTTGATGGCATTGGAGTCCAGGTCGTCGGAGTTGAGAATCCACAAGTCGTACCGCCCGGTGAGGATCATGCAGAAGCCCAGGTTGAGCCCGCAGAATGACCCGTTTCGGTTGAGGAAGGGACTGTCAATGTAGTAGACGGCAGAGTTGCTGAGCACCCCGTTGAGAATGACCACCGGAATGCGGTAGGCATTGTAGTTGGCGTCGTAGCCCTTCGGCACCACTCGGTGCACCGTGAACACCCGATCGTCCTTGGTGATCAGGTGGTGCTCCTCCAACTGGTGGCCGTACGATTCAATGGTCCTCGTGAATGACTCCTTTGGATCATCCCTAGTTGGGTAGAAGGAGTGGACGAGAGGGAGGAGGCTGCTGGCGATGAAGAATACATGAAGAAGATGAAGATGAAGAAGAGAAGTGCCGGTGAAGCACAGCCTATTCGACATTGTTGGCAGGCACTGGCAGTGTCAATGTGTGGTAAACAACAACAACCGGCAAACGTTGAAGATGAAAATGACGAAGACGAGGATGAAGATGAAGATGAAGAAAAAGAAGGTATGAGGTCAGCAGTAGCCGAAGCATCGGCTGGAAGATAAATGAATGCGCGAAAAGTGATGATGTGAAGCTCGATGATGTCTCTCGGCGACGGCAGCAGCAGCAGAAGCTCGAAGCACGAAAAAACTGTCTATTTCTTGGCAGTGGGCACTAGCAGCCAGAAAACCTGACACTACATCATTTCTCAAAGTCAAAGCTCACACAAGGCTTGTGGCTCGCTGGTGCTGATGGTAGTGGACAACTGTTGGCAAACTAATGAGCAAGAAAAGTTCAGTGTAGTAGGTAGTAGAGTCATTGCTTGGTGTACCAGGCAACCTGCGACTCTTTCTTTCTTTGCCGGCCAAGAAGCGGATCTCTTTCCCTTGTTTCTCCTTTTCTTTCTCCTTTTCTCTTTCTCTCTCTCCTTCTCTCACACAGCATCAGCAAATGTATTATGCCCCTTCTTTTACTCCTTCTTTTACTCCTTCTTCTTCTTCCCCTACTTCTGCTTCTGCTTCTTCTTCGTCGTTTCCCCCTAAATGCAGAAAACGAAGACACAAGAGCATTCAAAGGTGACTGTGTCAGTGGCAGTGGCTGGTCGTCGCCGTCGTCGTCGTCGACTACCGAGCACTGGCGAAATAATGCTCTATTAAATTGCAATCGACCAAGAGAAGGGATGGCATGGCAGATGCTGAACGATGAGGCCGACGTGCTCCTCAAGAAGAGCTGCTCAACAGCAACAACAGCAGTAGCACCGGCAGCGATAATGGCTGCCGGCCGTCTGCTGTCGCCGCCGCTGCTGCTGCGGCCCCCACTGCCTTCTCGACCCTGATTACCCCTTGCCCCCACCAATAGTATCGCTGCTACTGCGGTATTATATTGCCTGAAAACAGAGAGAAAGAAGGAAAGAAAGAGCTAGCAAGAGAGAGACAAAGGTAAGAGAGGGAGCTGCCTGATTTTGATCATCACATTGAATCACATTCTCGCGGGTGTAGAGGACGAGAAAAGGACTTTCAGATAATAAGAAGAAGGCATCAGATTGGACAATGGACGACAGCAAGTGCAGCAACACCAGCAGAAATGGCTACTGCAAACACGTTTTCAGACACTCGGACACTCTCGCACTCACTCACTCGCTCTGTTCACTGTCAGCAGTGCCGTTATCTCCTTCTCACTAGGTATTTTCATCACGTTGATTATCATCGAACTAGTCCCAAAATTAGTTGCCTGATTAAGCCTCCCAGCCACGTAAATGTGTTTACCTTTGCTCACTCAGTTATAGCAGTGCACTGCACTGCGGTCATTTGCACATCTTTGTGTGGGTCGCTGCACAAAAGGGACAGAAGCGGACACTGCTAGACAGAGACAGAGACAGACAGACAGTCATCAGTGCTAATGCAAAATCTGTCTGTTTTTTCTTGGCGCTTTTGTGATTGTAGGTTTTTTGCCTTTCTTTTCATCGTTCATCTTCTATTTCACTGTTTCATGGCGCAGTCACAGTAGATAGGAGCAGATGATACATCAATTTAGAAAGACTAATTGAATGGGCTTGAGCACAAAGATTTGCATTGCATGTCGTCGTGCTGAAAAGTTATTAGCACTTCATTTCAAGATTCATAATATTAGGGCCATTGGCTGCATCTATTATAGGAAAGAGGACAATGAGCTGCTAATTCAAATACCGCACAATTTAAAAAAGTTTTTAAGATCATTACTCGCTTTAGTGTCATTTATTTGATTTTCCCACAAAAAACTTTCAAAAATTTTCTTTTTGAAGCTAAACTTCTCTTGTAGTGTCTGTCACGGAAATTTGATTAGAATGATGATCATCTTTAATGACAAAAAATGCCGTACATCGCATCCACTTGCAGTTTCAAAACTGTGTCTATTTTAGACCTTTTCTTGTGCAGCAAGACAGAGAATGCCTTTTCTCTTTTAAACTGTAACACATTTGCATCAGTGCACACTCTTATGTTCGGCGCTAATATGCTTTGTTTGGCGCGATCCCCTGCAAATGACCGGCACGCGTGCTTCTCCCTCTTCTCATTTCCCCTCTCTTTCCTCTCTTTTTTCTGACAAACAAACACCAGACACAGAGAGAAACTGTCAGTTTGAACAATTTCAACGACCGACAAACAGCATCAAACAGCAGTGAACGAAACAAAACAGAGGAAAGATGATATCGATATTGGAGAGGAGTAGCGGTAGATTTGAAGTACACACTCACGAGGCACACGAGGACAAACAGATCAATGGAGAGAGAGGACAAGTCGTTTTTATTATCAGCCAATCAGCCATAAAAAAGAAAGAAAGAGAATGGACATTGGCAGTTGGCATCAGCAGTGATCGGTGAAACAAAGCCTTCCATCACCGCTTTCCACCACCGCCGCCGTTGCCGCCACTTCACCTGACTTCCATCAGCTGGGCAATCTATTACCGATCGACGGGGGATCCCTTCACTCCCTCAACTGTTTCAGTTGAAGATGCTCACTAATCACATTATCAATCAGCGGGTCGCACTCGTCATCGCAGGCATCCATAGTCAATTACCGGGGCATCGTGCTCTCGCAGCACCTCCACCAGTTGCTGCACTGCTATCAACATCGTCAGCCAGTCCGTCGAGCTGGAACCGGTGAGCAGTGCCAATTGAAATGTGACCGCCGCATACGAGTCAGAAGATGAGGTCACTGAGGTGGAAGAGCTGGCAGAGGAGGAGGAGGACGAGGAGTAGTCCTCGCTGACAACCGTAGTGGCAGACGAGGAGGACTTTGCATCATCTTCGCTCATCAACAGCACTGCACACATTTTGTGTGCATCGTTTTGAGAAGTTGACGGCTGCTGAACGCGGCGGCGGTAGTGTTGTTGGTAATGACCGTAAAGCACACTTGCCGATGATGCTCGAGCACTGATCTGCCGCAGAAAGCGCTGCACGCCCTCTCTGGGCACGTAGAGGCCGGGCATGGCGGTGAAGATGTGGCCGAGGAGGCCCACACCCGGCGCCGCGCTGCCGATTCGTTTAGCCTCGCTCAGCTCGAGAAAGGGCTGCAGACTGGCTTCACTTGACCGCGCCACTGAAAGCAGCGCAAAGAGCGAGTCAGCGGCTGATGAGTAGCCGGCGATGAGGTAGCTGCGGCGACTGCGAGGATGATGCCGACCGCCGCTGCCGGTCACAGTGCTCACCAGAGTGGACAGCTGGCGGTGGTCGGCGGCGGAGAGGGCGGGCAGGCTGGTGGAGGACAGCCAGAAGGGGCGATCAACGGCAGATAGGGAGATATATTTAGGGCCAGCAGTCGGCGGCGGCGGCGGCGGCGGCGGCCAATCGCCGCTTGATTTGAGGTGATGAGCACCATTCAAACCATCAGCATCCTCGGCTTCAGCATCATTGAGAATCCATAGATCGTAGACGTCGGTGAAGAGGAGACAGAGGCCAAAGTGATGTGCACAGAAGGAGCCATTAGACTGGAGAAAGTCGGCGCCGATGTAGAAGAGGGAGGAACGGGCGAGGATGCCCTCCACCAGAAACAGTGGCCGTCGCTGGTGACTGTACTCGGTGGCGTTGTACTGCGACGGCACCACTCGGTGCACGGTAATCATCCGCTGTTCAGTGTCCGACCAGAAGTGATGCTCTTCCAGGCGTAGATCACGAGGCTCAATTAGCTCTCGGAAGGATTCCTTTGCAACGTAGAGTGAGGATGACTGAGAGTGACTAGAAGTAAAGCAGGCAAAGAAAATGAACGAAACCAAAATCAGAAGCAACATTTTGGTAGATGTTCACTGAGAAAACACCTGATGGCAAATGAAGCATGGGGAAGTAAAGTCTGGAGAATTTATGCCCGACAACAAATGAAAGCAGGAAGCTAAAGTTGAGGTAGCTGCTGCTGTTCAACTTTGATTTACTAAATAAGACTAAACACAGCTGAACAGTTTCTCTTTCTAGTGAACACCTGCACCAACATGTTGTGGTGCAGCTACCGGTGTTACAATGAAAGTGTCTTCACCTCGACATCACCACTGACTGCGATGTGATGTATTGGTGGGCCCTTTGGTGTTCGACCACCACCAGCCAAGTTTTCCTTTCTTTTCCTTTCACCCGTTGACTGTTTTGACTGTTGTTGGACTGATCATCATCATCATCAGCAACAGTTCTCGACCATTGTTCTTCTTCACCACACTGTAGACATGTACATCGTTTGACATACTGACAGGACTGTAACAAACGATGTGAGGTAAAATTGGCAATCGGTAACAAATGTGTGCTTCTTTTTAAACAAACTGTCTCTGTTCAATGGCTGTGCAGACAAAACAGTCAGGTATTCGCTTACTAATTGCTTGTTTTAAGTGATGGTTTTCTTGTAATTGACAGTCTAAGGGAAATGCTTAGCTACCTTTAGCATCTGGAAGGCAAACTGAAACATCATTTTAATTAGGTTTCTAGTGATCAATGTGTGATATTACCAAAATGAAAAAGCGCTGTTTTTTATGTTAATTACTTTATTTTTATAAAAATTATTTTAGTTTGATGCTGATTTATAGTTTGCTTATGAATTATAATTGCATTTTTGAAACTTTGAAAATTAATCTGATAACATTTAGTCACAACGCCACCATCTTGTGGACTTGATTTGAAGTTATTTTGAAAAAAACTTTTTAAATATTTAAACTTCACAAAAATTTTTTTAGTTTAGATAAATTACAAACAACAAAAAAATAAAATTTTTTTAGTAGTATTCTTGTATTAGCAAATTCTCATTAGTAACAAATAAAAAACATAACTAATGACCACCTTTTTTGTGTCATTGTTATTTTTATTACCATATTTCTTTACGATTAATTTGCTTTTATTTATAGTTTTGCTAAAACAAGACAGTTTTGAGCTACACCGCAAACTTTTTACAACAATTTTTTATATTCAAACAACAACCGATGACCTCTCTTTTTCAGTTCAGCAGTTCTCCTTGCGTGAGTCAATCTCGCCAAAGTGCGATTACTTTTCGATTAACTTTGCAGGCTACCTAAACTTAGATCTTCACTAACACAGCCAATTTAACACTGCTGATCAGCAGCAGCAAAAAAGAAGCAAAAGAAGAGGTCAATCAGCTGATTGTGTGCCACCAGTGAGGATGATCATTTAATTTAATAATTGTCCAATTGCCCAGCTGTTTATTGACAGAGATCGGCTCACTTGCCGACTGGCTCACTGGCTCACTGACTTACTGCAACGCTTTGGGAGCAGGTTTCAGGCAAAAGGAAAGGGAATGCCCTCGAGCTTTTGTGTGGCCTCATTTTCCAATTGGTGGAAGTGCCACCGCTCACTTGACCACCACCACGACTAGCCAATGCAACAGTAGTGCTTCCCCGTAATCATTGCACTGGTAGGAAGGAAGAACGCCGAGCAGACATCTGATTTATGGACTGAGTCTGCTAATAAGATATGGTGAAAACGACACTGCAAAAAAACTGGGAGTTATCGTGTGTTGGGAAGAACACATAAACACGGCACACTCTTCCGCACAAACACGGGAAAATCTTTAATCAGAGTGATAGAGTCTCCTTAATCCTTTTCAAACTTTAAGGCACGGAAGAAAAGTGAAAGGGCAATTACTTTCAATTTCAACCATTTAAAACCTTGAGGAGAAGAAGCTTTTTAGTTTTGCAGTGCTTTATTATGGCAAATTTTGGCATGTCGGTTTTGTACAGTAAAAACTCAACTTGACAGGCAACAGGAAGGGAGAGAAACATTGAAAACTGAAAATGAAGTGAACTGGAGGAACTGGTGTTTGAAAGGAAGATGATCATGGTTGAAAACAACAGAAAACAACAACAACAACAGAGAACAACAGAGAACACAACAGTTTTGGCTGATCTGAACAGAGGAGGTTCTGAGATGTGTTTGGGTGCGTGTGCAGTTCAAAAAGAATTGTTTGAAAAAATGATAATTTAGAGTAAGGATTTGAAAAAAAGACTAGAGCAGTTTTGCAGTAAAGGTGGAACAAAGTGGGGCAGAGTAAAAAAAAGAAAAAAGAAAAGAAAAAGCGCACTTCCAAAAAAAGGAGAATGGAATGCATTGAATGAACTTTTGACTATTGAGGCATCGGCAATTTAGAAAAAGTGACTAAGAAAAAGAAATGTTAAAGATAGTGTTTGGCCAAGGAGAAGTTTTCTAGAACAAAAAATTTACAAGGTTTAGCAGTGGTGAGAGAGGAAAAGTGCAACGAAGAGGAAGAAGAAGAAGAGGTTAGAGCAGAGAGAGATGAGATTAATTGCGCGCAGAATGCTGGTGAGAACTTGGTGAATAAATAGCAAACAGCGATAGAAAAAAAGGGGGAGAGAAAATTTCATAAATAGAAGAGGCTAAACTAAAAAGGGGGTGTGGCACGACTGGTGAACTGATGAGAAAGAAACAGATGGACTACACGTGAAAAGGCAGGATGCGAGGATGTGAAACGAGGGTTTGGATGTAGAAAAGGGACGTGAAAAACAGATTCAGGCTGCTCAGCCAAACCGAACCAGTCGGCAAAGTGAGCATGGTGAACTGTGTATTTGATAGGTTCTAGCAGCAGCGCTTAATAGCCGCCACCTCCCGAGTAGCCGCCATCGCCTCCGCCGTAACCTCCGCCACCGCCGCCGCCACCGCCGGAGTAGCCGCCATCACCGCCACCGTAGCCGCCGCCTCCGCCGCCGCCGCCACCGGAGTATCCGCCATCAACGTAGGAGGGCGTATCGTAGACCGGATATGGCTGCGGCACGGCGTACGGGACGTCGTGCTTCACCGGAACTGGGTAGCTCTTCTTGTGAATGTATATGGGCGGCTCGGGTTTCTCAATCTTCAGGGGAACGGGAAGCGGCAGTGGGATGGGAAGAACGCCGATCTTGGGCTCTGAGAAGAGAAGATAAAGTAGTCGATCAGTGGTCAGTGATCAAGGTCAGGGAGGTGAGGGGAGGTTTTGATTGTTTGGTTGGGAAGGAGGATTGAGATCATGAGGGCATGAGGTGCGTGGGCAGATTTGTTTTAGGGTAGGATCAAGAGTGGGGAGGCATGCGGAATAGTGTTCTCACTTTTGGACTTGAGCAGGAGGAGGATGGCGCCGAGCTTTTTGAGCTTCTTCATTTTCTTTGAGGCAGACACTGGCTTCAGGTGCTCGCTGATGAGCACCAGTTGCAGTGCCAGAATGGTGACGATGAGCAGTGTGCTCGTCCGACGGTTCATAGAGAACATGGTGGGCAGTGGAGGGAAGTTTGGTGGTGTGCAGTACACAGATGATTTTGTATCAACTTTTTTTCTGAAGAAACACTAGAAACACTGGGGTAAATCACACTAGACTGTAGTGGGTAAGACTGACGAACTTGCCGTACATCGCAGCGCCCCTTTATATAAGCGGGCATCGAGCTCGGGAAAGAAATAGAGAAAAGGAGAGACATGATAAAGGGCAAATATTTGTGAGAAAGGGAGAAAGTGAAAGAGGTGAGGAAGGAAGTGAACGGAAGATGCTACTTTCAGAGAGAGAAAAAGAGGGGATAGCAAGATCGAGAGAAAGCGAGAAGCAGTGAGAGTGGAGCCATATTAATGGACAGTAGTAGTCGACGATGAGATGGCGGTCGATTACGACGTCCAGAGAGGAGTGAACACCGAGGTGAGAGAGAGAGAGAGAGAGAGAGAGAGAGAGCAGCACAAGTGTCCACTGTCAGTGTTTGTGCACGAGTCGGTCGGCGGCGATGTTCGCGGTGCGCCCGGCCAATTTGTGGTCGCGACCGGTTCCACAGAGACGACTACGGCGACGACCGTTGAAGCCACGGGCAAAATAAGAAGGCGCCATTTACTGAAAGGAGCTGCTGCAGCTTTTCTCGGCGACGTCGTGGTCACTCGCTGCACTGCTGGCTAATCTCGACCGGTCAGTCAGCCAACCAGTGAATGAGATGGCCACTGAGCCACACACGCATTCACTGTATATTTACCTGCTGCGAGCTGATGGCGCCTTCTTCACACCTACTTTTCTACTTTCTTCTTCTTCTCTTCTTCAGTAGTTGTCGCGAAAATAGTTTTCACTGCTGCTGTTGCTGCTGATGAACGGTAAAAGTGCCTGTGTGTGTGGACAGTGGACATCAGTGAGATCAGCCGGTTGGCAGCCGATCGTAAGCAGTTGTTGTTGTGTCGGTTTTTGTCCGTGTGTGTGTGCATTGATGCTGATGATGATGATGCTGATGATGATGCTGATGGTGATGGTTTTGCCCTGGGGACATGACTTGACTGGGCGCAACAAGTGCAGCACACACAGACAAAACAACAGCATCTATCTAGAGCAAGCCTTTGTGCCTACTTGCCTTGAGGTGACGACAATTGTGCCTTTTCTATTCTAATCACAAAGAAGAGAGGACTGCCCTACTTGAATGCTGATTGAATGCTGATGCTGACAGCAGTGACCGCTGGCTCAGAATTTTAACTGAAAGCCCACTAGTCTAATCAGTGCTGTAAAAATTTAGTGCTAAAATCTACAGCAATGTTTAGTGATTCCATCAGTCTTTTAAGTGCAAACAATAGGACAATTGTGGCAAATGTATCCATCATTCTCCGGCGAGTCAATATTGACCATCCTGTCTTCTTCTGTCTACTAAAATGCAGACACACTGTGGCTACTGTGTCCGCAGTGTCAACTGCTACCGCCACAATAGGCCGTGTAAGTCATGTAATTTCTGTAATCGTTAAGAAACGCCAGCGATGTGCGTGAGTGTGTGTGTGCGTGAAAAGAAAAAAAGATAAAGAAGAAGAGAGAACAGTAGTAAGCAAACAGTGGCTGGTGTACTTGTGAAAACGGAAGTGTACCTAGTAGTGCGGTTTGCTCCTTTTGCAACGATTTGGTAAGAAAGACTGCTGTTGCAGAAGTTGTCACCTGCTCTTTAGCTCTTCAGAGGAAGTGCTCATGCTCTTTAGAAGTCCACTGACCGTTTTTTTTGTGCCGAGTCAAACCGCTGCAGGCATCACTGCAGTCACTGCACTGCACACACGTACTCAGTCTGTTTGTCGGTGTGCATTTAATCAACGACTACTCATCAACTGGCGACTGAAGCAACGACTTAATCTAATGATTAATTAATGCAGATATGGTGATAATATACACACAACGGGAGGAAAAAGAGAAAGAGAAAAGGAGAAGAGTTAAAAAAATGGAGCTTGCAACAGAAGAAAGAAAGGAAGAAAAGGGGGAGAAAAGTGTCTCAAGCTGTCACAGTGGTGGACTCACTACTTTCAAGTATGAAAAGTGAGAGTGTTGAGGGAGAGAGTGAGATTTTAGAGTTATGTCAAATTGTCAAAAAAGCACGTTAACTAGTTATACAGTTCCGGTAATGATAACACGGTCAAATTTGGCATTCGCAGGAAATGAGAAATGAGCAAAAGTGCTGCGCTTGGTATTTTTAGGGGGAAAGTGGGAGATGTATTGGAGTAGAGATATATCACTGACTTCAAACGACAACATACTTACACACATCATACATTTTTCACTAATCACTCTGAAATAAGAGAGTGCTCAAAATTGCACTTTGCAATAGTGCATCATTGGTCACTTTAGTACGAGTATTTACGAGAGGTGATACGTCAGAGCATCGATTTTCTCACGCAATTTACCAGCCAATTGATATACACACAACATCGAGGACCGAGCATCTTCATCTGCACTTGATGATGATCACCTGATGCGTGTCTTGCGTGTCGACCCATATGGTCGCATCAGTCGCCTCTGTCAAACCAATAAAGTTAAAAGTGACTAAAGAGAGAAGTTCTAAGTTGAGCAAGTAGTTTACGTGCAAATGGCCGGCTCACTACTGGACAAAGCAGCAGTGCTGTGGTGATGCGGAGTGCATAGTAAATAACAAAACAAAACGGCCAATTTGCAGTGATCGAACGAAATGAAGGGGCTTGAAAAAGGCCAATTATGCGGAAATGAAAGCAAACAAGAGAAGGATTATTTGCAGTAGAACAGCATATTTTAGTTGCTTAGAAAAAAAAGTAGTGAACTGTTTAGACAAGTTTAAACAGTCAATATACAGTTTTAAAACAGTAAAAATCACAATTTTTGACCTGATTAAGTTTTAACAAAACAATTTTTTTTCATAATTTTTACTCTTGGGCAAAACAAACAATTACAATACTAGTTTACAAATGGCCAAGCTTCATAACTCACACACACGTACAGCATAAAATAAAATACCAAGTTGGCAAACAATTCTTTTCACTTAGTCTAATAAACCGATTATACTAGTTTGTTTTAGTTTTTAAAAGTTAAAAGTAAGTTCAAGTAATATTCGTAATGTGCCATAATCAGAAAACTGATAATGATAATTTCAGGAAACGTTTTATCAGCTGATTAACGACATAATGGTAATGCAAAGCATTTACCAGAATACAACATAAATTGGCCGATTAGAAGAGAGTACATCGAAATTTGTAGTAACGCTTTCTTAACTTGCTTATGACCATTTAAAAAAGATATTTGAACGCCATTTATGTAATGCAACATAATCGGTTGGAAAAAAGTAATCAGGCAAAGACTTCGTTTTTTAAAGTCAACACAACAGCTGCAAATCATCGATGTTCTCAATAATTAACGATCATAACTGGTAATAATAATTACAAACCTTGGCAAAAAGTTAATCAAATTATTTTAATTTTTGAACATTATAATAATGAAATAAGTTTAACACAAAGCTCAAAGGCTGAAAACCATTGGAAAGTCTGAAAAAAACCTGAAAAATTTAACTTGAATTCCTTTCTTTTTTTTTGTATTCAGCCCGTAATTACCTAATTTTACGTCTTTACCATAAATTGCTAGCAGAAAAAAGCATTAACAGGCTGGTCGGCTAGAACAAAGCAGCATTGCCTCAAGGCCTCTGCTGAGTAGCTATTTGTAGCACTCGCCAACTGGCTGCCTTTTTTCGAGCACTTTCACTGCCTTTTTGGCAAATCGCATACACACACACACACTAAAAACTTGGCGCAGTAGTATAAATATAGCGCACGAGCGCAATTGCACGCATCAAATCATTAGCAGACTGATAGCAGACCGAAAAATTAATAAAAGCAACAGGTTGTCCGTTGTTTACTGCAAAATTACCGGTGCTTCCATTGCCTTTATCGGCTTAATTCAATTAGTGTTTTTCAAAAAGCTAGCTAGCCAATCGTTTAATCGAGCAGTTCAGCAGCAGCTGTTGCCAGAACAACGGCCAAGTGAAAACAGAAGGAGCAGCAGAAGCTATAATCGATTTACCGCTGACTTAACTGCACTTTCTTTGCTACTCAGTGCACTTTGCACGCCTTGCGTGCCATGTCGAATTGTGTGTGAGTGTGTGTGCTCAGTGTCCTCACCGGTAGCATCATTTTGGATGCGGATGCAATTGCAAATCATTGAGAGAAATCATCGCCGGCTGGCTCACTGCCTGCCTGCTTGCCGCCCTGGGCAGTCGGCCAGAGAAAGTGATCGCCAGTGCTTGAGCATCTCTTTTTCTTTCCTTTTTTGCCGATAAAGCAATTAACCTCAATTACCGACACAAATGAGGTAGGCAGGCAGATGAGACCGTTTTAAAGGCGATTTCAGTAATATGTCAAGAAAAAACCTCAAAAAAGGCGACAACGCATTTTTTACTGAAATTGTTTCAAAAATGAAAAATCAGTAGGTTTAGTTGATAAGCATTTTGGCAATTCTGTCAATTAGTCCACCGTCCACCTGTTTTGCAAACTGCCTACTTTTCAATTGATTAATTAATATATGCCATAAATTAGTGGAAAAATAATGCAACAAAAGAAAAAGTAAGCCATTTTAGCCCGTCTGTCAATTGCAATTCGATATACTGTCAAGCAGTGCGCGCTTGGAGTTTTATTTGAGTGCTCTAATTGGAAGTGAGCGGCACTTGTCTCAAAGAGCCATTTCCAATTCATTCGCCACCCAACTTATCACCAGATATCATCATTCAAAAAAATCAATTAGACATTCAACCTACGCTGATACGTCTACTCTCTTTTGCTTATACCTAAATTTAGCGTTCCGATGCTGCTACTAGTAAAACACTTACGCAATGAGTAGTGGCCATTACAGAAGGATCCTTTTTGTGAGTGAGGAAAATGGTCTTTTTACTTTTCAGCTTAAAAATTAATTAAGTGAGAAATTTATTAGCTTCTACTGTCAAATTGGAGTCACTGTGAAAGCAAGTGCAAATGTGAACAAAAATACTTTGAAACAATGTATAAAAACTCCTTTTTCCAAAAACAAAATTGCCACTGAAAAACTGATACTTTTTAATGAAAGTGAGACTGCATGTTGTGAGTATTTATAGACACGCAACTGGGCAAAAAAACACAGCGATAAATCACATAATAAAGCCCAACAATGATTTACCTGTGCTATCAATCACATCAGCAAATTGGATGCAGCAAAAAAGCGCAAATTTAAAAAAACGAGACTTGGCTAATTTGAAGCATCCATTTTTATATCGTTCAAAAAAGCTTTATAAGGGCAATGAAATCAACTTTTTTCCACCTTCATTTAGACTTTTTACACTCAAGTCTTGGGAGTAAAACTTTCAAAAAGGTATAAACGTAATACAAAAGAAGGGGCTATTTACAGAATCTTTCATGTGGTTACAAAATGTCTCTCTTATTTACAAAAACATGATTTACATTTTGAGGAAAAAAACCTTGGGACAAATTGATTGAAAATTGATATATTCAACAAGCACACACTTGCACAGTAAATATTAGTGGCACCATCACTTTTGTTTGTTTTTTTGGTTAAACCCACTTTGGGGGAAAAGGCAAATCGTACTCGTGGAGGTCGCGATTGGTTCGGTGGTGATGCGGACGAAGAGTGGCCGTCCCTTGGACGTTAGCACAGCCATTCATGCAGCCCATTGACCCGTTCGGTCCATTGCCACCACCACCACCACCATTGCTCTCCATCTCCAGACTGTTCAGGTGGTCTTCAGCGGAGTTGGACTGCTGCTGCTGCTGCTGGGGATTACAGGGACGAGGCAGGCGAGACAGTGCATAGGGCGTCTGAAAGTAGTGCACCGTCTCGCCGTCTCTCGTCAGCCTCTCGTCTCCTGCCCCGCCATTGTTGTTGCCACCATTGGCGGTGGTCATCTGCTGCTCTGAGAGCTTCCCCTCAGAGAGTGCAATCAACTTCGAGTCGAGACAGGTCGTCGCCGAGTTGATGGCACTGGAGCCGCCGTTGTTTGCACTGCCGACGCCATTGCACAGCGTTCCACCAGTACCATTATTGTTGGCGGTCATCGAGGGCAGTGGCGGCGGTCGCTTCTTCATCGTCGTCGCGTAGGTGCTGCAGTTGTTCAGCTCAATGGCGCCGGTGTTGCTGGCCAGCAGGTCCTTCCCGCCTCTTCCCCCATCGCCCATGATGGACAGGTGAAAGGTGTCAAAGGTCGGTCCGACGCCGCCGCCTAGGCCTCCGTTGATGTTGCCTCCGCCGGGCTGAGCAGTGGTGAAGCCGTAGTGCTCGTAGGCGGTGGCGCTGGAGGTGGTCACCGTACCGTAGCGAGGCTCAGAGTCACAGCCGCCGGAGAGGCCACCGCCGTTGAGCGGCGTCCCGTGGTGCACCGGCGTGCCCATCAGCCCATGGCACAGCGTCCCATTGGCCACCAGACTGCCCTGACGGCCACCGTTCATCAGTCCGTTGGTGCCATTCGACTGATGGTGGCCATTAGCACCGCTTGCGCCATTAGCCCCTCCGCCACCTCCGCCGCCTCCAATGGCAGTGAGAAGTGTACTTTCAAATGCCGCCGTTCGCTTGGTGCCGAGAACGAAGCAGGCGACGATGATTATCACAGTGAGTACTATCACAGAACAGGTGGCAGGGATAAGGATGGTGAGGCTTTGGATGGAGCTGAAGCCGCCGCCGTTACCGCCGCCGCCACTGGCACTGCCTGAAGAGGTGGCCTGCGGATTGTACGATCGAGGCAGTGTGTCTAGTGGTGGGAGAGTTTCTAGAGAGGGAAAGATTGAGTGGTTATAAAGACGATGCAAAACATCATAACTGAATAGTGTTCTTACCACCACTGAGAGTTAGAGTTGCAAAGGAGTACGTCTCCTCGGTGGTGCCAGTGTCAGTGACTGAGGCCATGTTCAGCAGATACCAGGTGGACGGCTTTAGGTCGACAATCTCGACGAACCTCTGCGACGGGTAGATCTGACTGGAGGCGACCAGCCACTCAGTGTCCGCCCTCGGCCGGTACTTGATCACAAAGTACTTAATCTCACAGCCGTTCACCAGCCAGGCGTCCAGTCGGAGGATGGCCACGGTGGAGTTGGTGCTGATGAAAGCGGCGGCGTTCTTTGGAGCAATCGGAGCTGAAGTTGAGGAAAATCAAAGTTATAACTCAAAAGTAGAAAAAAATGTTAATTAAAAAGTTTACCTGATCCTTTGGTCCTGACAGCAATCGCCTGACTGGGATCACCCTTTCCGACGTTGTTGTAGGCAATGACGTAGAACTGGTACTGCGTACCGCAGAGCAGTCCACTGAAGGTGGAGCTCGTCTGCGTCGAGTCTACCTGTCGCTCTTCCCACTCGCCGAAAGGGCTCTTTGCGTAGATGAAGTACCCGGTGATCTCCGGAGTGTCAGAAGAGGAGGACGACGACGATGAGCCCTTGCCACCACCGCTGGCAGCCGACAGCAGATTGTCCGACGTCTCAATGGACCAGCTCAGCTCCACTGTGTCGTAGTCGACGTTGACCGAGTTGAGCACCGGTGCTCGCGGCGGATCGTTGATCAGCGTCTCGCCGATGACCTCCTCCGACTGCGGTCCCGGGCCGACTCGATTGAAGGCCTGCACGATGACCACGTACTTGGTCGCCCGTCGCAGGTCGGTGATCTTCACCTCCTTGGCGGCCATCGCCACCGAACCGCCCACCTTCTCGGCGCTGTTCACACCACCTCCTCCGCTTCCACTACCTTCAGTGACCTTCTTGAACATAAAGTGCTCATCAACGTCCAGCGCCTTGTAGCCCACGTAGTAGCCGAGCAGCTGTCCGTTTTGGTGCTCCGTCCGTGGCGCCTGAAAGGTCACCTGCAGCGCCCGGGCCGACAGCGGGTAGACGTGAATGTTGAGCGGCGGCCCTGAGGGCGCCTCCTCTTTTGTCACCAGCTTCAGTATGGAGGTGAACGGCCCGAGGCCTAGCTTGTTCTCCGCCTGAACGCGAAACTCATAGGCAGTCATTGGTTTAAGGCCTCTCAGTGAAAAGGAGTTCTCAGAGCCGGAGATGGACTCGCGAAAGGTCGTCCCAGGGGCGGCGCTCAGGTCGAGGTGTTTGCTGCCGGAGGACGAGCTGCCACCACTGCTGCCACTGCTGCTGACGACCACCCCATTGGCATTGGTAGAGGAGATAATGGGCGACACGTCACTCCAGGAGGACTCGACACCGCTGCCCACCATCGCCTGGCGGTACTCAATGTGGAAGGCCAGCAGTGGAGAGTTGCCCGAGTAGGGCGCCGACCAGCCGATCACCGCCGAGCGCGACTCCGACTCGAGAATGTGCATGTTCTCCGGCTTGCTGGGAGGCTCCTGAACTATCAGCTGAAAGTTGTACTCGTCCTTGCCGAAGGCGTTCGCCGCCAGACAGGTGAAGAGCGACGAGTCGCGACGGTCCACCGAGACGACCCGCACCAGAAGACTGTAGCCATCTTCGCGAGGCTTGCGCACCAGCCGGTATCGACTGTCAGTGCGCAGCGTCTGCTCGATGATGCCACTTGGGTGTGCCGGTGGTCCGTTGCCGCCACCTCCCGAACTGCCGTCAATTTCCAGCTGCATTCGGTCCTTCGCCAGTGTGATGGACATTGGCGGCTCGCCGAAGGCGTCGCAGAGGAACTCGATTGAGTCGCCCTTCTGCACTGTCTGCGCGCTAAACTTGGACTTGAAGTGAGCGGGCACTGAAAAAAAGAACGGAAGGAAAAGCACACAAAGAATGTTGCGTTATAATAAACCAAATGACTTTAGCCACCACCACTTACCATGAACTTTGAGAGTGATGACCTTACTGAGTCCCGAGCCAACGCCATTGTTCGCCTGACAGAGGTACACTCCACTGTCCTCCTCTGCGACGTCCCTGATCATCAGACTGCCATTCTCCAGCGTGTGCATGTGACTGTTGCTGACCAGCGTGCGAAAGTAGTGCGTCGGCTGGTGGCCGCCCGACTGGTGGTGACCGCTGATCGGCCCGCCGGCCGAGGTGACCGAGGTGCCCGACACGGCAGCCATGGAGTGGGGGCCCATCACTCGGTGGTCCATTGAGGGCTTGTCGTAGGCGCGCTCCCACCAGATTCGCGGCTCACCAGAGGCGGAGCAGTCGATGACCACATTCTGCCCCTCGATGGCTTCAGTGTCAGAGGGGGCGAACTTCCACTTCGGAGGCACTGCACAGATGGGAAGAGCATTTAATATGTAACTATGCCAACTAAAATGAGAAGTGCGCCTACCATTGACTTTCATCACAATAGAGTAGGTGGTGACGGCGGCCATGTTGCTGGCAATGCAGGTGTAGTTGCCCGAGTCGTCCGCCGTGACGGAGGCAATGTAGAGCGTGGCGCTGAACTCATTGGCCACCTCCAGCTTGATGCGGTTCGGTCGCGAGGAGGAGGAGGAGCCCACGGCCTCACTGGCCTCGTGAATCGGCTCGCCGTCCTTCAGAAACTGAATCAGCACCGGCGAGTCGCCCTCCACCACCGAACAGGTGAGCATGACACGCATGCCCTCGCGCAGGTTCGGCGGCGGACTGAAGGGGCTGATCACCGGAGCGACGAGGACGCGCATGAAGAGCTCGGAGGTGGCCTTGCTGCCGCCCCCGGTGCCGGTCACCTCGCAGCGGTAGGCGTCCTCGTCTGAGGAGCGGTCCACCTTCTCGATGAGCAGCGTTCCGTTGAGCAGTGACTTCTGGCGGTGGTTCTGGGGCAGACGATTGCCACCACCGCCACTGCCACTACCTCCTCCGCCGCCATTGCCACTTCTTTTGTACCAGACAATGGACTCGAGTGGATATCCCGCCGCTGGACAGTGCAGGTGAATGTTGTGGCCGCTGATGGCCGTCAGGTTCTTCATCGGCCGCACAAAGGCCGGCCCGTAGACGTTGATTCGCCCAGAGTGGCTGATGGAGTGAACGTCATTGGAGGCGGTGCAGGAGTAGCTACAGAAAAATGTGTGTTTGTTGGGTTCAGTTTTCTTCACAGCAATCTACAAACAAACAAACAATCAACAACAACACTTACATGCCACCGTCCTCCGTTCTCAGGCTGGTAATATTAACGAAGCTGTTGACGACGCCATCACTGCTCACGTAGTCGCCCACTCTGATTCGACCATGATCTGCCAGCGGAGCACCGTCCAGTGTCCAAACGATCTGCGGCAGTGGAACGCCGGTGGCGGAACACTTAACCGACAGAGCATTGCCTGGCTTGACCGGCTCCAGCACTGAGAAGACGTAGAAGAAGGCAGGAGGGTCGTCGGCCAGGGCCAGCTCTGCCGAAGCCTGTACCGACTCGAACTCATTGCTGACCACGCATTGCTGGAAGTTGAAAGGTGGAAAAGGAGATGATCAAAATCAGATGATGCAATCAAAACTGATGACTGCCTCAATCGGGCGTCATCTGCCGGCAATCAGCCTCAACCACTTACAAACATGCCCTTGTCCTCTCTTCGCACTTGCTTGATCTGCAGGCGTCGGTCATTCTCGAAAAGGTGCACGCGATTGCCGGCCACCGACAACGACGGCGACGCCCCCAACGGCCGTGCATTTCGCCGCCACTGGACCCGACTGACGGGAGCACCGCCGTTCACCGAACAGTTGAAGCTGATCGTCTCACCGTCCGTCGCCAGAATGTGACTCGGGTTGATGGCCACGCTCAGTGGAGCTACAAGGAAGATGGAAAAAAGTGGGTGAGTTTTTCAAGGGATAAAACAGGGTTGTAATAGTTTTTCAACAAATTATCTTTTGTCGGATTATTAGCTGTCTGTGGTGCTTCTTTCTGATGCCAATTAATTAGAACGCAATTTAGTGCTATAGCACTAAAGCCTAATGATGATGATGATGTTAATTTGACACTTGGTGCACTTAGTGTAGATGCATTTGTGCCCATTTCTTTCCAGCAAAGAAGTTATGTATTCAATGGTAGTTGAGAATCCTCTAAATAATCCTCTATCTGTTTTAGTATAATTTATTGACAATTTGAGAAATCTATTTACGCCTGAATAAGAAAAATTTGATTTTATAAATAGTGAAACCAAAAATTGCAAAACAAAAGTAACTGGTTAAGTCCTAAAAAGATTTAAAAATAATATATCACGCATCAAAATAAATTAAAACTCTGTTTGACTAAAACAGGAACTTTTTGCCCACATGCACACAAAAAAGCCAGGCACTTTGAAGTTTGCCAAATCGATTTGCGTCGATTCTTCTCTTTCCTCTACTGGAAAAAAATCATTACCACCTTTTCCCTTTTATCAGTCAATAGGTGGTAATTTCAGAAAGGTATCAAACTTTCCCTAAGCGGAAGAGGCAAAAGTAAAGCAAGAGAGAAAAAGAGAGAAACATCATTTTTCAGTGTCGCCGTACAGCAACGAGCATCGCTCAAGTGAATCGACTAGCGCGAAGCATTTTTTTGCGTAAAAAAACTACTAGAAGTTAAAAAACTACTGAGCAGAAGAAATAACGCAAACATTTGAAAAAGAAGGAGAGTAGTGGAAGGAGAAAACGAAAGAAGTAAAGAAAGGCAGCTCGCCTTTAATGACTTCAATATGGAATTCATCATCATCAGCGCAGCAACGTTTCGTCGCCGATCATCATCGCGCGATCATTACCAGAGCGAGCGAGCGAAGGAGCACTGAGCACCGAAAAACACTGAACAGCACAAGCACTGGCACCGATTTGGCTTTGCCAGTCACTGTCTTCTTCTTTAGCCACTAAAGTGAGCAGGGCTATTATCATTAGAGGAGACAGCAGATCAGACACAAGTGATTCCGTTGAGGTGGGCACACTTTCTTTCTCTCCCTTCCTTCGTGACACACTCTATCGAAGCAGTTGCAGGCAATTGAAGGAATACTCGGCATTGCTCGTCAGTCTGCTCCCCAGTTGAATCAATGAATCCTCGTGCATTACCACTGCTTTCTGTCTCTCTTCCCTTCCTTTTCTCCTATTCTTTCATCTTTACTAATGTACGCCAGCACTGTTTCAGTTTTCACTGCATCTCTTTTCATTGCACCCCCTCTATTTCCCTCTTTCTCTCATTGAAAAAATACGTCATCTTCTCTTAGTCTCTTTCCTCCAGCGTTAATGTATCCGCCGTTGAAAAGTTTTACATGAGCTTTCGAGGGTTGCAGTTTTTGGTGAGTCGGTGGAAAGAGAGCGAGAAAGGCTCCTGTAAAAGTGTTTCAGCACAACTTCAATTGAAGTCAGCAGCAGCAGCCGCCGCCATCGCCTTTAAATGCGACCAAGTGGCCATAATGACTTCTCCTTCTCCTTTAAAATCACTTATGCTCTCCGGTCTTCGGACGATGTGAAACAGTCCGGAAAGAGAAACATAGAAAGAAGAAAAATAGAGAGGCAAAAGGCAAGTCACCAAGTTGTCCGGTAGTAGTAGTGGCGCAGTAGTACCAGCACTAGTTCCAGCACTGCAACTTGGCGAACACTTTGTCAGGAAACGCCGAAATGGCCGTACAGCACACACACCGTACACTTCTAAGTCGTACAAGTGCTGCTGCTGCCTGTGCAACTCATAAAACTTAATGATTTCCAGTCAGTCATGGAGAGAACAATGGCCATCACACATAAAACACAGTCGGAATCATCAGAGGGAGAGAAATGGAGAACATTTTGATGACCATCTTAGGAGAAAGTAGTAAAAAGACAGACACACACTGCTGCTAATGACTCTAATTAAAATGTTACACTAGTAAAAACTTGTCCGTCCAAATGTACTCATTGTGGACCCTTTTCTGGCTGGCGGAAATGCTTGTTACAATCTCTTCTAGTGGAACGACTACAAATAATGTCAGTCAGGGTAAGGGCTGAAAAAGATGTTGAGAACGGCAGAACAACCTCAGCTTAAAGTTCTGTTGAGACTACTTCAAATTGCACTTGCACTTACCTCTGACCATGAGTTCAATTTCGAATCGATCCTGTCCGACGGTGTTGTTGGCCACACAAACGTACAGGCCACTGTCGGCGGCGGTGACGTCTCGCAGGAAGAGCGAACTGTCCACCTGCACCATTCGACCTGCCTTGTTGATGCGATATGTCGTAGCGACGGACTCGCCGGAGCCGTTGGCGTCCACTTCATCGCCACCGGCGCCGGAGCCATCGCCGATGCGAAAGGTTGGCACGTGAAGGCGACTGAGTCGTTTGGTTGCGGTTGAGGTAACGCCGCCTGAAGAGGAGGAGGAGGAGGAGGAGGAAGAAGAGGGCGTCGTCTCAATGGAAGCTCGGTACCAGGTGAAGGTCGGCCAGGGATGTGCTTGCGTCGAACAGGGCAACTCCACCGTCTCACCCGACTGCACCACCAGGTGACGTAGACTGGCGATGATCTTGGGTGGCATTCGAGATTGTGGCTCTGAGGAAGAAGAAAAAGAAAAAGAAAAGAAAATGGGAAATTAAAAGTGAGCCCCTAAAATAGACAACTGTGATTGAAGATGACAAAACCAATGCCCAGTCAAGGCCAAGTCGGCACTAATTAGGCGGCATGTAATTTATGATTGCGCTAAACAGGCGTTGTCCGTTTTGCGCTCAAGTAGTGAACCTAATTAGTGATTTCAGCGCAAAAATAGAACAGGATTTGGTCTATAGATTGAGCCGTCAGTTCAAAGACGAAACCACTTTTCCTTTTATTTTTGCCCTCATTTTCACCTTCAAAAAAGTGAACCAGCCCCATCAGTCCTTGAAGAAAGCAAAACATTGCCCATTTTTGCACTGAAGCACCGTCTTCATCTGATTAGAAACTCTCCTCACTTCATCAAGATCGTAATTAATCCCGCATTTCAGAGCAGCTAATTAGTCAGTCCAAAGCCAGTTTTCAGCAGGCGGCAGTTCTCTTGGTTACCCAGGAGAAAGACAGAGAATGAATGAATGAAAGAAAGAAAAAACTTTTGAAATGCTAAAACTTTTTCTTGACGACAATAGCTAAGTGAGTGAGTGTGCTTGGCACAACTGAGCACAACAAGCACCCGTTTCCGCTGCTGCTGCTTCTGCTGTTGCCACTGTTTCGTTGTTGTCAACCAGGCCAATATCCTGTCTCATTTTGGCCAACTCTGGTCGCACATAATACACAGTTCTCCATTCTCTTTCTCTCCTTTTCAGTAACCCTTTCCTCTTGCCAGTGCCTCCTGCCTTTGAACCCCGGCATTTCTCACTCCGCAACCGCTATCCGTCTTCTCACTTCATTAATTGAATTTTAATTTGAGCACCGCCGCACACTGCGACTGTGTATGTCTGTGCCTTTGCCTCAGTGTTCTTTCGCCTGCATGGCTTAATTAGCGTTTGCATTTGAAACTGACGACTAATCGAATTTAGAGTGAAGCCGGGCAAACGACGCGAGAAAGAGAGAGAGAGAAAGCGGGAGAAAGGGTGAAAGAGTGCGAGTGAAACTGAAAGGCGAAACTTTAATTGACTTCATCCATTCGCTGACGGACGCTCGACGCTGCCGTCCTCGGCCGCCCGCAAACTCTCACTCACTTTCTCTCTTTGGGTGCACACTGACATCAGTACTGTTCCCAGCACCCTGTCATTCCCTCCTTTCCCCCCTTTATGCACCCTCATTATTATTCGCTTTTGTTTCTCTCTTTCTTTTAAAGCACTTACTTTAGCCTGCAAGTCCCCCCTCTTTTCCCGTTCCCTTCCCCTCTGAAGGAAGGCAACGTCCTGGCCATAAGTTTCGTCAAATGACAAGACATTTTCCAAGGCCCAATTTCCTCTTTTCGGTCTTTCAGCCTGGTCCTTTCACACCATTCAATCACAGGCACCATCTCCATCTCCATTTTCCTCCGTGTACCCTAATTCCTAGCTGAAATTGTTCTCACTCATTATCTCATCAGTTGCTTCACATACACACAGCCGTTCATCTCATTGTTTTATCTCTCCTCCTTCTCACTCTCCATCTTCCTCTTCTCCTTCCCTGTCTATTATCTCATCTCTAGCTGCATCTCTTCCTCTGCTATTTTAATAATTAATAAAGCTAATTAGCAGCCTTTATCGTATCCGTTCGTCAGTGCTACACTTCAATTAACTTTTCAACAGCAGCAGCTTGACGCTCCGCTGCTTGATAGAAGCCAAAAACTGAAGAACAATGAAGAGGACTGAAACAGAGGAGGCAATTGACGCCACTGGGCGATCGTCATCCGCCAAGCACACTTTGGCGCCCATGCACATTCATAAACATTTTAATTTGTGTACTGCATCAGCAGCAACTTGCTTTCAGCTTCTCTCCATCAACACCAGTAAAGTAATCTCCAAGAAAAAGGATGTTTTCGACAGCTTCAAAAGATCAAAATATTTTCAGCGCTAATTGATCTTTAGTGAAAAAGCTTTTAGCATCCGCTTTTTGATAAACTAGAAAAATTCAATAAACTATGCGTTTCATGCAAAAAAAGTTTTACTAAACTTTTATCAGTAAACTGTCACCTAATGAAGAGCACATCAGACGGTACTTTCACTTACCAGTCACAATGAGCCGGCCGTAATTGGCAGACAGTTTCGTTTGTCCACTGAGGAGGTGCTTCGTTTGACATCGAAACATCAGTCGATTTCGATTTGCCTCCGTAGAGGAGCTCAACTTGCTGCTGCCGCCGATGCTGCTGCTGCTTGAGCTTGTTTTAGAGTTGGCACCGCCGTCGAGCATCTCCTCACTGATGCGATGCACGTGAAGCTCACCATTTGGCAGGACACTGTATCGGCCTCCTGGGAAGTGTTCAGAGGGAGAAAAATGATGAAAAGACATGAGAAGATATTAACGTTGTGCCCAACGCAAAAGTGATGGGCAAACTTTAAAACAAAAACTCAAACTAATTTGCTCATGCGTCAGACAAACATTTTCTAATTTGATATCCTAGTGTTAGTCAACAACAACACAAAAAAGGGGGAGAAGACAAAGAACAAGAAGGAGAAAGAGTTTAATCAATAATTATCGATTAAATATTTTTTAAAAGCAAAGTTATTAATTCTCTTTCTTCATTCGTTTCAGTTTATTATTCTATTATTGCTATCGATCGGCATTGCTAGCTTTATTGTTCAAAATAAAATATTTTTAATTTTTTTATTTATAAACTAAAAGATAGTGAAACACAGCCGGTCAAAAACTGGCAACAATTTTAATGCTGCAAAAGCGTATATGACGTTTTTAAAAGCAATTTTTGTCTCTGGTTTATTTGTCTCTAACAGATTGTCAAATAACTGCCGAGTAAATTTTTGGAAAACGTTTTTGTGTGAAAAAAGCTCAGGAAGCTATAAAGTTATTGCAACGCCACATTAAAATGGACTACTAGTTTGCCTAAAAACTAATATTCTGGTTTCAATGTATAAAACAGATGTTCAGTAAATTTTTGTAAACATATCAAAAAGAAAATGTATCATAAAATTGATTGGCTAACAAATATCGTTGTAAAATAATAATTTTATTTGCTTATAAACTAGTGCAACTTTACAAATTAGATAAATATTGCTGAGTAAATTTAACCTGACAGTAACTTTTAAATTGTTTTTTAAACAAATTAAAAGTTTTATACTGGAACTATAAACAGAAAAAACTTTTATATTTGTTTTTATATTCGACTCAAAATTATAAAGTATAGAAATTCAACAACAAAAAAAGTTTTTTTACAATTAAAAAGCTAAACTGAAACTCAAGATTTTTTTGTGTAAAAAAATTGTTTTGCAAAAATGATTTATCATACTTTGGTCAACAGCAGCAAATCTACCAAGCTAAAAGTGAAGTCCGGCGTTCACAATTTAATTAGTGTCAAAAATTAATGAATTGAGAGCTCCTGTTCACTGCATCGTGTGTCTAGTGCAAACAGTCAACCGCAACATTTTGGCAAACTTTTGCCCGGTTTTCGGCGGCTCAGAATATGTGCCCTATTTGGCAAAACCGTATTTGGGTTTTTCAACTTGGTGGTAAGGTCAAAGGATTGTCAGCAGTGTGCGCAGTCTGCAGTGATCTAAAGAAGGCAAACGACGCACTGTCACCGTGCTGATGGCCATAAATCACCGCTGTGTTTGCCATTGCACAAGGCGACAGATTTTCAGCAGTTCAGCTCAGTTTTCAGTCGGTTCAATGATTTATACGTTTCAGGAAGCAGAAGACTAGCTTTAGGTGCATGCATTGCAGCTGACTTTATTGAGCTGGCAGAATACAATAGCAAACAGAAAGTACAATGTTACCTTTGAGCAGATTGGAGTGTATCTGGACGTCATCGTAGGTGAGCCAATTGGTCACACGTACGTGCTCGCGTACAAAAGAGGGAATGTGACAACGGAGAATCTGTGAACATTTTTAAGTAAGAAGGTGTTAGGTTAGTTGGTTAGTTGAGACATTGCAGACACTGCAAAGTCAGTAAACATCACACTTACCCCTGTGTTGCCTTTGATGGCAAAGTCATCATACACTTGCACTTCAAATGGCTGTTTGACACCTGCACACAGATGGAAAAAGAAAAAAAGAAAAAAGAAATCAGTTGTTGTTGTCTGACTGTCAAAGTGTTTGACGTATGTGTTAGCGCGCTGTGATTCAGTCACGGATGAGCGTACAAAGTGGCAATTTACGGCCGGTTTTCAGCCTCTATCAGCGAGTAATTGGGTGGCCCTGTGTCAACAATTCAGGCAATGTTGTATAATTTGAACATTTGTACGTCTGTTACTGCAGTTCATCACATTCTTTTAATTCAAAGTGTTAAATGAAAATTAACTTTTTATCTTCGGGGCACAAAATCATTTTACTCTCTGTCGATTGTTTGCATAGAACTTTCACTGTTGTCCTCTTAATTTTGCTCCATATAGAGCAACTAAATAATAATTGGTTTTAAAATACTTTTAAGTTCTGAATAATACGCTACAGAGAACGGAAGAAGGTATACTTTTTTAATTTAACTTGCTAAAAAAAATTTTAAAATTAAATGTAGTTTTTGCATTGTAATAGTGAACTATTTTATGACAAAAGAACAACCACTTTATGAAAATAAATAATGACAAAAAGTAATGCTAAAAATAAAGGCGTTTAAATTAAAAAATGGTAAATAAAATATGTAAATACGTTTTTACATTTTAAAATTTTACCAAAAAATTTTTTTAAAAACAAATTTTTTAGTTTTAAGTTTAAAATAAAATATTTTTATTGTATTGTAACATTATTTGCATTCAATAAAAACAATACTTGACATTTTTTAATTTTTAACTTTTTCAAACATTACTGAAAACACAATAACGGTCAATAATAAAAAAAAATAAAAAGGACAATTTTTACTATTAGTTTTATTATAATGGTTTGTTTGTCAGACTAACAGACGGACTGCATTTATTAGCTGCATCCCTCTAAATGTCACTTTGCATCAATAATTAACGGTAATAACAATTTCGTTTTTATTTAGATAATAAAAACTGTAAATATTTACACATGTTAAAAGGTCGTTTGATGTTGAAAAGAATGACTTTATTATACCAAAAAGAAAAAATAGTCACAAAGTAAATATTTTAATGATATTATTTGATAAAATTTCATTTTAAAACTTATATCTTGACAATGTTTGTGATTGTTATTGTTTAAAAATGTTTACAAAATAGGTGTTTGAAAGATAAATGTGAAAAACTTTTACTGTTGTTTGTTTGATTTGTACATTCACAGCAATAGAAAACACTTTGTTTTTTAAACTTAGTTTTAAAAACAGTTAGTCTCAAAAATGCTGTTTGTTTCAAGTCGCTCACAACACTTACGGGCCATTTAGGCTTTAGCTAGAGGTTGCCTGCTTCATCACCATTAATGACGAGACGACGATAATGGAGCATGAAGCAACTAGAGAAATCTTTTCAAGCGAAATCGTTGCCATTGCACTGAGAAAGATAGAAAAATTATTATCAATCGACTTTGTTTAAATTTTGAAGCAACCGAGCAGTGTTGCAGCAGCATTTCAAGCCCATTCCAAACAAGGAAAAAGAAGGAGATCCTCTCAACTGGAAATGGTAACAGAGACTTTGTGACTCTTCTTTTGCTTGTTGTTTGCTGTACTTTGGTGCTTTCATAGTCCTGCTAAAACCCGATGAAATGAACAGGAAGGAGATTTTACTGCTAAAATAAAAAAACACTAAACGTTTTGTCAATTTTGTGGCTCGGCCGATTTTAAAGCTGTTGTCATCATTGCGACGACTGTGTGTGTGTGTGTGTTCTGGGGATAAATGTCCCAGCAACAGAGCGGCAATGCCGATTTGTCGTTCAGTGAAGCCGAAATTTGTGTCCTTTTTTCTCACTCCTGTATCTTCCATTCTCGTGTCCTGTGTGAACATCCAAAAAGCAAACAGAAAGCTAACTGATGCTAGCAAACGATTTTTTAAATTTATTATTAATGGTCAGAGAATTTAAATGACTCCAAGAAAAAGAATGAAAAAGAGAATATTGTTTGCAGAAAAAAAATATAGAAACACTAAAAGCAACCGTTTCAAAGTACCGATTTGTTACACCAGCAAGGGTGTTAGCAATGAATGGAAAAAATATTTTACAATTTTTTAAACACAAAATGTGAATTTGTAGACAAAGCAAATTGATTTTTAATTTAGTCAGTAGCAGATGAAAAATGCTGGTCGATTTAAATCTTTTTTTATAAACAAAATAAAAACATAGTTTTACATATTTTAAAAAAATTTACTATTTGGAAACGTTTGAGTCTAGTCTAAGCATAATCGCTACAACTAAAACAATTTTTTAGTATTAAAAAATGTTTAACTTTGATTTAATTAAAAAAATTATAAATATAAAAATATTTTTGTTTTTGTTTTACAAAATAAACTATTGCAAAAAATACGTTTTTATCAAAGTAATCGAAACTGTATTATTATTTATTTTTTGATAGTTTTCAATTCTATTTGTTTGCCAGATGGTGTCCTCTAAAAACATACAATAATAATATACAAAATAGACAATAAAAACTACAATTTTTAGGAAACAAATGAGTCTCAACAATGCGTCAAATTCAAAAAATAAAATTTTTTTACAAAAATTATTTTTTAAATTTTTAAACAGAAAACTGCATTCCGATTGTAATTGAAAATGAAACATTTCTATTTTAACAAAAAAATCTGATTGACATCGCATTTTGTTTTGGTACAACAAAAATGAAATTTGATGTTTTTTCCAAAAACTTTCTATAAGTTTAAATTAAGTCAAAAAGAGTCTTTTTCAAATATTTGTTTGATTTCAATTTTTTGTTGTTACAACGCACACAAAAAGCTGCCTGACATTCATTCAGAAGAATTTGTTTTCTTTGCTGTTCGTTTTTAAGTGAAAATGACAACGGGAAATCGCCAGTCAGACAGTCGCTTGTCTAGTGTTTGCCGTTTTGAAGCTGCTCTCGATCCATTTGAAACTGCCTTCTTTTGCTCTCTCACTTTTTTTCTAATGTATCTCTCAGTAGAGGAGTGTTCTCGACAAGAGGCACCGAATTGGACCTTGTTTCCGACTGCAAGACAGCCGAAACTTGCTTTTCTTACTAAACAGTCGGTTTGAGGAGAAAAGCAAGAGAAATAGGGAAAGAGAAGGAGAAAGAGAGAATCGACAATTCTTAGGCAGTCTTAATGACTGAAATCTCTGTTCGGAACATGTTTTGAAGCAGTTCCATGGGCGTCCAGAATCTGATGATAATGATGAAAGCAGTTGCACGGTTGCCTTGCAAAAACAGAGACAGAGATGTGGAGAGAAGAAGGCAGTCGGAAGTTGGTGAATTTTATGCCTCCCTCAACTGCCCATTTCAATCTCAGGGCTGACTATCAGCCGAATTTTGATGTTCTTTGTCGAGTTGTCAGCGCGAGCGAGCGAATGAGAAAGAAAAAGAGAGAGAGAAGAAAACGAAAAAGACAGACTAAGATTGCACTTTCGGCACTGATCTCTTTTTCAACATTCCTTCCATTTTCGGTTTCACTCACTGTTCCATTGAAAATGTCAAAATATATTTTTGCTTTTCTTCTCTACTCACCACACACACAGACACACACTGCAAACTGTCGTCTGGTCCATTAAAATAAGACAGTGACACCCCCTGGTTTCTCTGCGAGTGTTTGTGTGTGTATGTGTGTGCGGGAGTAAACCTGGTCTAAATAGTCAATTTGCTTTGTCAAGCGAAGCATGCGGGGATTCCCTTCAACTTATCTAACATGCATTTCTAGCAAAACTTGGAGCAGCACTGATACCTAAACACATTTGCTAGTGAAACTGACCAGATTGACAGCTTTTTCTAATTCGCTGTCTGACAGCTTAAAAGGCTTCCCGCAAATGTATTGAACGCGTTTGTGGTGCAGCAGATTCCCTTTCAATTATCAGATTTCATTTTTTTTCTTTTTATTAATTACATTTTCTTTGCAATTTTTACATTGCTACTGATATGGTTCAAAAAAAGCTTTAGACAAACGGCAAACTTTTTAGCGTTAGCCTGTCGAATTGTCCATTGACAGCTTCTTTTTTTACTTGTTTGAAACACATTTTTTGTTGCAGTTGAAACAGCGTTAGACATGTTTACAGGGTGAACTTACAAAAACTAAAAGTTAGATTTTAATTAAACAAAATTGATGATAAAAAAGCATGACTAGTTTCTTGTTTAACTTATTTTTAAATTTTTTGTAATGTTTTTAAAATTAATACAAAGCTAAAAAACTTTGAGTAACATTAAATTCACATTTTAAACAACAAATTGACATTTTTGTTGTTGTAAAAACATAAAAAAATGATACTTTAAATCTGTTTTGTGCATCAAATGAAGCATTAAATTTAAAAAGGAAATCGACTATCGGTTGTTACAAAAAACTAAAAAGTTTTTTTAACATTGTTTTCAAGCTTCAATTATTTGTTTTTAACAATTTATAGTTTTTAAAAATTTTTTACTGTAAGAAAAGCAAAACAATCAATTGCAAATGATAGATGTTTAACCTTAATAAAAGGTTTTAAAAATCAAGTTAAAAATCAACCGTTAACTAATAAAGTTATAAATGAAAACATTTATTTCAGTTTCGACTAGTCGCATCTAATTGGCGACAAAAAGTTAGAGTTGAGAAAAAATGAAATCAATATGATCGCGTGGCGGCAAAACATCGGCTACAACCGCAGCTGATGATTTATTAATCATCGGTTAATCGGTGTGTTCGTGTTGTCTCTACCCTTCTCTGGCGCTCATTTTGCAGTGTCACTCCGTTAAAACTGTTTGCCCTCTCTCTTCCTTTCACTTACTTTCATTTTTCTGTTATTAATAATCCATTGCATGTGATCAGTGCTAGGCAAAACAAAGCAAAGTGAAGGGTCGCAAAATAAAGTTTGAATATATAAACGCGAGAATGTAACACTTTGCCGACACTATTTTAGCACTACTACTGCTGCTGCACTAATCCATAGCCTGGCTCTCGCACTTTTCAGTGAACTGCGTCACTGAACTTGGCTCGTCATTACCAAACTTGCTTTCTCTTTCCCTTTTTCTCTTTTGCAAGCCTCTAATAGGGCCGTAATCGCTGTCTCGCGGCTTTCTGACTGCAACATATTTTTCTGTCTGTCACCCGACCTAATTTATCATCCCCAGTGCTCTATTCAATTACCAAGATCGCCCGACTTCTCTTCGCTCTCTGTTTTAGCTTTCTGTTCATTCTGCATTTTGTTTGTCCCAAACACACACATAGTATCATTTGCTCTGTAGACTAGATAGCTGTACATTTGACTACACTAATTACTGCTTTTTTAATTTAAGTTTAAAAAATAGTAACAAAAAAGAAACTGAATGTGGTAGAACGTAAACTTTAAAGTTTAAATAACAAAACTTTTACTTGTAAACTCCAACCTTAAATTGTTTTTTTTGTTATTTACTTTTTTAATTGTCTACGTTTGTCAATTAACTTTTTTCTCATTACTTCTTTCAGTCTCCATTTGTTTCGCTTCATTGCCGGCTAATCGAAAGTCTGAGTTTGAAATCCTTCAATTGCTTTGGTCACTGTTTTTAGATTTTTTTGTTTACCCGTTAATTTATCGATTAACTGCAAAGCAAGTTTTGCTTTTAGTAAAAAATAGTAATTGAGAAGGTCTCCAAATTGCAATTACACTGCATCTAAAAATTAACTTTTTAAGAAAGATGTGCTGGAAAAGTGGTTGAAGTGAAGAGAAGACTTGAGGTTAAAGAAAATAAGACGTCAAATAGTTAGACCTAGTAAATGGATACACACAGTTTTACTGTTTGAGATGTCGCCCAAAAAAATCGCTTTGAAAATTGTCTACACTACGAATATTCTTCTGTCTGCATTTCGTTGTCTGCTGTGTGTGTGTGGCTAGCTATGCCTCCTTACATAAGTGACACTTAAACAGGCAAAAGAGCGTCAATCCCCGTGAGAAATCACCAGGAGACATCCACACTGCCGCCTCACAGAGTCAGCTCACACAGCTTTACAGCATCAAATTATGGAGGCAACACTGACTGACTGGCCATTGGCCATTCTCCTCGAGAAGCAGTGGGACTGATATACTTTTACAGCCTTTTTGGGCCAAAGAGGAGAGAAAAATAGCAAAAACGATAATCGAGTGAGTGTAAGTGGCATTGAATAGAATAGAAAGAGCAAAATAGGAAAAAGAGAGGTTTTCTCTTCCTCTCCCTCTCTTTCTCTTTCTTTTATTGTGGACAGTTATTAACTTTTTTCTTTCACTGCCCCTATTTGTTTGCTTTGCTGCACACATTTTCCGCTGGCCACACTTCACAGGTTTTGCATCTCTCTTTGATCATTCACCACCTCTCTCTCGTTTTTTCGTTCTCTGTTCGTTTTTGCTTTTTATCGCTTCATTTAATCACTTCTATTTATTACACTATAGGTATCAACTTATCGGCCAATTTGACCTATCTTTAATTAAATCTATTTCCTCGACTATAAACGCTTGGTTGAAGTAAAAAGCATACAATTCTCTTCTAAATATACATTGTGTATAAAAGTAAATTTTTAATATTTTTTTTTACTTTTTGTCATCATTTAATATATGATCACTTTTTACGTGTGAATGGGTCACTAATATGCTTTTCGTAAAATTTGTAAGCTAATAAATGACATTTATTTAATATCATATTTTTTTGGATAATTGCCAGAAATATATCAAAAGGAATTAAAAGACGATAAAACGATAAGTATTTGTCAACAACATGTAGTTATTTAATTGATTTATATTTGTTCGACCAATTTATTTTTATTAGTCAATGTATTTTTTAGTTTGTATGAATACAAAATAAACTCAGAAAGATTAGCGGCAAATAGTAGTTACTTTTTAATAGCCAATTTCTGTACACAAAAGAATACTTTTGCATAACTAAATCCTCAAAGTCAGCCAAAACAGTTTTTCTCTTTTTGTCTAATTTTCCTACTCGCTTTTCTAAATTGAAACAAATTACCTTTTTCCTTTTCTTCATTCATCTTTTATCATCTGAGTTCTTTCACTTATCCCCCTCTATTTTTAGCTTTGGCAGTCTCCTGTTTTGCACTGTGAAGGCAATCTATCGATCTTGTTTTGCTCCTCTCTTCCTTAGCGGAGCCAATTAGGCAGCAACACCAATAGAGAAGACAACAGCAGAAGCAGCAGCAGCAGCAGCAGCAGCAGAAGAAGAAGAAGAAGAAGAAGAAGAAGCGTGCCTGAATCAACGTCTCTGCCTAGTCTTGTTAGTCAGCCGTCGTCTTCTTCCCTCGTCCTTTTCCTATCGTTCTCTTGCGTGTCTATCTATTCTCATCTACATGGAGAAATGTAAAGAATCAAGGAGGACAAAAACTAGTTTTTTTCTTTCAGACAGACGAATCTCGTGCTTTGAGGCTGCTGGAACACTGCTCTCCCACTCACTCGCTCATCCATCAATCAGACAAGCCAATGAGCGTTTGAAGTGAAAAGAGAGTGAATGAGAGAAAGAGAGGTGGTCACACAAATTTGCATATTCCAAATAGCAAAAGTTGTGGCTTTGCTTTCGAAAGGCAAAAAAGATGTCGAGAAAACCTCAGTCTAAAACCGCCAATTTGATACCAAATGGAGCGATTGAAAGTGCACCCTGCCAGAGACCGCCCTTTTATGTCACCAAAAAGTTCCACAACTTTGCATAGTAAAAAATAAAAAATAGATATAAAACTGAGCACTACAATAGTCCACGCAAGTTTATATTGTGCCCTTGCTTTATTCTAAATTGGCCGCAACTTTGATTGATCTGTACTGAAGATAGACAACAAGACGAATTTTTAGTGCATACTTTTTTGCTTTAAAAAAGCTCACTGTTTTTCTTTTCTCTTTCTTTTTTGCTCACTTATTAGAGAGAATTCAATAAGCGATCCGACCAGATTTCCCAAGCCAATTGAGCTTTGTCTCTAACCGTTTAAAGCAAGGAGAATTGTTTTGCTCTACTTGAAAAACTAATGAGATCTCCGGAGACCGTCCCGTTTTCTCCAATCGAGCAAAGTTTTCGGGTAATTACTGAGTGAGGAAAAAAGAGAAAAGTAAAGAGTAGAAAAGAAAGAACGAGAAAACTGAGATCGAAATAGAATCGCTTTTTATCAGGTTCGCTAATCTATCGGTAAAATAAAGTATTCCAATTTTGTGCATTCCTTTGCTGCTGCTGCCGATCATGATGACAATTATTATTAGAAAAAGTAAAAAAGTAGGTTTCTGATAATTGATAATTGCCAATGGGTGTGAACTAGGGTGCTCAAGAAAATGGACAAAACTATTTCGTCTCCTTTAATTGAGTTCAAACCAAATTGGCCGGCGTCGTTAGCAGGTCATTACAAGAACAAGTGGAAATAGAGTATTTATTCAAATGTAGCAGACGTTTTGTATATTTTTTCTAGGCTAATTAATCAAAATTAGTACTTCCATATGTCAAAGAAGACTTTTGCGTGAAGAAATTAATTAAACTTGAATTGAAGTGAATTATGGAGATAGACTGGGTGACTGATTGGGCTAAAAAAGAGGCGCTCGAAAAATGCTCAATTGAACTGGCGACCAAAGTCAGTGGGTCTCGCACTTTTTTGCCAGTTTTTACTTTTTTCCCTCTAAATTCTCTCTCTTCTTTCTCTGGCACCATTTTGCCAAGTCTTTAATTGTGTTAGCGGCCTTTTTATTAGCTTGCACTGTCATTTACCCTGGCTGACCCTGCGTCACTGACCGACTACGTGAACAGACTACCTAATTAGCGATTGGCTATGACTTTCTCTCTTTCCGCGTTAAACAATTGTTTCTGATAAAAAAATTTTATACTGTTCTACGTTTGGATTTATAAAAACGACTCTTAAATTGAATCGATTGAAAAAGGTAATTTAATTTTATATACACAATTTAACTATTTTCTTTTAATAGTTAAAAGCCTAATTACTGTCGAAAACGGATTTAAAATTTAAGATTGAATATAAAACAGTTTCAACCTTAGCAAAAAAAGATAAAAATAAAAAATACTTTAACTGATTCACATATTTTCAAATAGGCACACTAAAATTTTAAGCAGTTACAATTGTTTTATTTTTCATTTTTACTCTTTTGCTGCCCTCACTCTTAACTCAACCACCACTTCAGCGACAAAGTCTATTAAAGGCAAATCAATGCGAAAACGAGACGGCAAGTGCCCTGAGCGTGATAAATTGCCTGCTAAAGAAGAGATCATTTTTTTCTGCACTCTAAAGCCGCTAGTGAAAGTGCAAAGAAAAGGCACCGAATGTAAACCGATTTTCCAGTTTCTAACACGATTTCCTACTAAGGCTAGTCCAAATCGACAATTGATGATCCACAGTAAAATGGTCAACAATTGCTGCCGTCATCTGCAACTTAAAACTGACCAAATCTTCAATTTTTCAAATCTTTATACGCTAGTAATTGCTGCCAAACCTTTAATTTTAAATCAATTAGGAAAAACTACTAAGGTTCTTTTTAATTTGCAAAAAAATGGTGGATATTTAATTTTAAAGTTAAAAAACTAAGTCAAAATGTGCTAATGACTGCGTACAAATGCTTTCATTCATTTGTCAAAAACAAACTCTTGTTTTGCGTTTTCAGTAAACCCAACAAATTTTTCTCTTCATTTTTGGTAATTATTTATTTGCTAGCAAACTTTGAAAATAAGTCAGGCGTTGGAAACACGCAAACGAAACAAATTATAATAAATGAATGCCAAATTACATATCTTGAACAAAAAAAATTAAAACGTACTAAATAATGTAAAGTTAATTTTAATAATGAAGCAAATACAGCAGTAATAATGTAAAAAAACTTAGTTTTTAACACAATAAATATACAAAGTTGCAAATAACATTGTACATGAGAAAGCGAACTCTACACTTGAAAAGTCGTTTGCATAGCAAATGTCGAGGCAGCAATGTACACTCTAACACACTTGCACTTCGCACTTGAAAAGATGAATTATTAAGTGCCATTAAGGGAGACCGTAGTGCAGTGTTTCAGAGTGCAAGTGTAGTCGTCTTGATCCATGCTTTGCTTTTGCTGCAGTTCTCCTGCTGAAATTTTCACTTTAAGCTGACCATTGCCAGGGCTGAATCAGGCAATAAATCGAGCCAGCCGACAAAGTAAGAAGCAGTTCTAGCTAGTCGAGCAGTCTTCCACTTTACTCGCTTCGATCTATTGATTCATTTTCAATAATAATAATAAATTCTCAGTTCTGAGCTAGTGGATGGAGAGAATTGGATTGTCTGAAGAAAAAAGAAGTAGTAGCAACAACATCAGCAGCAAGAGTACTCCTGACAGAAGACGATAGATCTCCGCGTACTGGCAGTTGAGAAGAGAGGGTCACTAATCTGTTATCATAGCCACCATGTTCTTGATCGTCAAGTGGCAAGTGACTGCGAGCCCTTCAAATTGCTGCCTTTCCTAGCGGCCAATAGAGAAAGAGGCCAAGGGAAAAAAAAGGACATTGACTCACTTCCTCAGTTCGCACAGTCCACTCACACTGCCCACTGTAAATGTAATTACAGGCGGCATTATTAGCAGCCGAGCTGCTGAAGCTGCTGCAGCACAACTGGGCAGATTAAATTGTATCTAATTCCGCCAAGAGAACACAGTTTAGAGGTTGCCACTTGCTGTCTAGCCCACTCCCTCCTCTTTGCTCGGCCGGTATCTCTGTGCTTTAATCTGCCTGCTCTTCCTTCTCTTTAGTCTCTCGTTAATAATAACTAAACAGGGGCATTGTTGGCACTTGGCACTAAGTCCTGTAGAAGTAGAAGTAGTAGTAGTAGCAGCACTTAATAAATCCCCAGCAGCACTGATCACTTAGACCGTTGTTGTTGTTCTTTCTTTTCCTGGTGTTCCCTTAGATCGGCATTTTCTCGCTCGTGCAGTTAGTTAGCAGCAAATAACAACAACCAAAGGGAAAGTGCATCGCCCAGCCAAAATGGGCGTCATAAATCAGCAGCAAATCTCACTCATTGTTTCAGTCGTTCACTGGGAAAAAGAGAGCAAGATCGCCGAACTACACACCGAGTCGGTTATTAGTTTAGATTCACAGCCGCCGATTTCGGCGCGATTCCAGCCAGTGCAGTTTTCTACAAGCTAAATAATTGGCCAAAAGAGGGGAAACTTGGATGCTGAAACAGTCAAGTGGAGTGAGATTAAAAAATAGGACAAAACAGGGTGAAAAAAGTATAAAGATATTAATTGAGGTAGCACTAAACAGGAAAAAAAGTAATATTTTTTTGGCAAAAACTGTTTTTCAAATTTAAATTTTTTAAATAATAAAATATTTTTGCAAGATTTTTTATAACGGTAAAAATAGGAAACATTTTTCACATTTTTATTTGTTTAGAAATCAATGACTTTTAGATCGTTACATTTGACAAAACATTTGCTGTTGTGCAGCAAAAATTTGAACAATTCTGAAAGTAATCATCATGACAGTGTCTGTTGTTGATGGAATCTTTCGTCCCTTCACACATAACTATTTCAAAATCTTGCGATTTCCAATCTGTTTTGCTGCCGTTAAGAAAACCTCATGCTGAGCTCATGCCGGCCACTAATTTGCCGTCAAGTCCTGCCCACAAAAATATTTCCTGCTGATCGAATAATTCTCTAATGACACACATGCACTAAATTTTACTGGGCGTCTTTAAAAAATGCCCAATACTGTACAAAAATGAAAAAAACATTTTTAGCAAATTAAACTTCTAGGAATTGCTGTCGACTTTTACTATTGAAACAAACATTTTTTATTAAATTAATTTTTTGGTTTTATTGTCTGGAATGTGGCCTACTTTTTGGCATAAAACTGTACAAAACCAAGCCCATGCTTGTTTTTGCTACAATCGCTGTTTGTCCAAAAGAATTAATTAATTTTTAATTATGAAAATTAAAAACGGAAAAAACCGACTATGATGTCAACAACTTTTGTGACAGTAAAAAACAAAAAAAAGAGAAAAAATTCAAAAAATGATTTGAAAGAAATATGGCGAAATGCGTTGAAACTAAAGTTGAATGGGAAAAAACTGGCTCCTCCTCACTGTCGATGCTTGCTGCAAAAATTTAATTTAATTTTCAACGCTTCTGCTAATTAGCTGTCAATTACCAGGCAAAACTGTCCGAGAAAAAAGAAAAAAAGGAAGAGGAGAAGAATTGACTTTTACTAAAAGCAAAAGGGAATAAGCGAAAGAAAAATTCAATCTCCTCTGGACTTCAATCAAAAATTTTTCAATTAAAAAGTCTGCGCCAACTCTGCAGAATTGAGTTGCACACTGTGCCAGTGTGCTCCCAGCCAACCACTAAGCTAATTGAATTGCGGCCACAGCAAAAGCAGCGACAACAGCAACACCACACACACAGACCGCCATTTTAATGGCAGTCCCAAGGATTGTGGTCGCTGTCTCCTTTCTTTCTCTTTAGCCTCGGCTGAAACTGGTTCCATTCTTCCCTTTGTTGTCATCATGTGTCAATTGGCTGAGAGGGAAAGTATACTGTGTATCTTTCTGCGACCCGTCCTTTTGTTCAAGATCAGACGCTATTTTTGCTGGCGGATTGGTGATTGAATCTCTTTTGCTTTTTTTTCAGCCCAGCACAGCGGATCGTCTATTCAAGTCGTCTGTTCGGTCAAAAAGTCTATTAACGGAACCGCAGCTGCCGAAATGGCAGAGACTGAATGAAAGAAGAGAAAGGAAAGCCAACCACTTAGCTAGGAAAAGCTAGGAGAAAGAGAGAAAGGTGGCGAAAGGTCTGCAAGAGAAGAGATCAGATTTCGTTTGCTTTCCTTTTCTTTAGTGCAGTTATTGAAAGGCCAAGTTAACGTGTGAGAAAGAAAGAGAAGAGAGAAAATGCGGATAATTGTTCTCGACACGAGACAATAGCGCACTTCAGTTAATCGATTTTTTATGGTCAACTTCAGAGAAGGATCACGCGATTTAGGCAGGAAAAGATACACTACTGTACAGATTTGGAATGTAAATCAATCGCTAACAAGCACTGTGAACTTCAACTATTGATCTTGATGTAACTTTTTCTTCAATTTTAATCATCATCCACCAAAACACAAGCATTGGAACACTTTTTCAAGCATTGAACAAATTGAAAATATGGAAATGCAGGATTATCAGGAGTGGAAGAAGGCAACGTTGTGTTTTTTCCGACATGTGTTATCTCATATGTGAATGGAATATTTAAATAAAAGTTAATAAAAAAATTTTAATCTACCCAAATGATCTCGTAGTTGTGTGTTCGAGTCCTAAAACAACTGCTTCAATCGTTCAATCAACTGGGGAATTGAAAGGCAACATAGTAGAGGAGGCCTATTAAAGTCTCAAATAGTCGGCCGTGAAGAGGAAAAAAAAGAAGACTAAATAACCGAAATTTACATAACCAAGCGACAAGCAGACGATCAGCTCTCTCCTCCAAACTCCTCATAGATCCGAAACCTGTCTTTCTTCGGTCCCTTTTCTTCTTCCTTCTCAGGCGACCTTTCCTTTTCTCGCACCCACCAACTTGTCAGGGAAGCTTTTGCCGTTGATGGATCACTTTGTGATTCAGTACTACCACTACCGAGGTTGATCGATCCAATTGGAGCAAACCGAGTGACCTTATTGCCAGTCAACAAGATGAGGGCTTTAAAGAGAGGAAAGGAGGAAGTAAGGCAGGCGGCAGGGAATGAAAAACAGGAAAGTAAAAGGCACCGCAACCATATTTTTCTCTACAGTGATCGATATATTCGTCTAGGGTCTGCTGTGTCCTGTGCTCTCTCTCTCTCTCTCTCTCTCTCTCTCTCTCTCTCTCTCTCTCTCTC
>JAALOO010000154.1_pt1 | contig 58752 bp, 45 predicted proteins | sample 7257641 | NCBI WGS metagenome assembly JAALOO01 (sample SAMN14085613, study PRJNA598686) | mite metagenome | biome: ENVO:01001000; feature: ENVO:01001002; material: ENVO:01001226; isolation source: single female mite from University of Michigan culture on fish food culture... ...
ACGACTACGGCTTCGAGACGCGCCACCTGAAGGCACTCTTCACCAAGCCGGACACCTACTTCAATGGCCTCCAGCGGGAGCTCAAGACGGCAATGGCAGATGCTCAGCTAGAAGGAGGTGGAGGAGCCACCACTTCAGCAACGGGCATCGACGACTACGGCGGCGACGACTTTGGCTGGGACTGGCACGGCAGTGGCGGCGCTTCCGACTATGAAGACGACGGAGTGGGCGGCGGCAACGCTGGAGACGGCGGCACCGGCGCCGAAGACTACAACTACGAGCGACCGCTGCCGGACTTTAACATCGCCGACGACTACCGCAGCCAGGCGCAGTCGGGTGCCACCGGCGGCGGTGAACCGGAGCTGAATGGCCACGTCGATCCGCTGGACATTGACTACTGCCGCGTGGCGAAGAAGGTCGACATGAAGCGGGTGAAGCGGGGCATGTGGGACATTATCGAGGAGTCGACCACCACGGAGCTGGTAAGTTGCTACTCGATGAGTATTACTTTGCATTCCTTTTACTTACAGAGATTGCTCTTTCATTCTCCCTCAGCTCTCCACCGACGACCCTTCCCAGCCGGCGTCCGAGGCGGCCAGCAGCGGCGGCCTCCAGAGCGGCAGCCACGGCCTCACCTTCTCCTCGCTGCGCCAGATTCTGCCCAACCACATTCGGGCGAATCTCAATGAGAACCTCTCGCTGCACACCTCCTTCGTGGCGCTGCTGCACCTCTGCAACGACAAGGACCTGGCGCTGGCGCCCATCACCGCCGGCGACCACTCCGACTTTGTCATCATGAAGCCAAATGCCGCAGATTGAAGTGATAGTAGTAGTAGCAGTACTGCCTTATTTTACTTAATTTTACCGGGCACCTCTCCCTCATTCCCGTTTCCCTTTTCCTTCTTCTTCTTCTTTAATTTGGGACGAATCGCCCGTTGTTTATATTGTCTTTTTCCTCCTGTTTCACCACACTTTACACACTACCCCCACACACCACCTATTAAGGGAGGAACTTTAATTTATTTTTCTTCTCTACCCAGCACTGTATTGCTTGCTCCCCTTTTTAATTCTACTACCTCCTCCTATACAATAAAGCCAAAGTGATACTATCTTAGTTGAAAAAATAACTTTTGTAGCGGATTACACTACACTTTAATAATTGCAAAAGAAAGAACGGAGTTTACATGATTCGTGATAGTAGATAATGATGATGATGAAGATAATGACAAAAAAGGCTAAGGAAAAAAGTTCAAAACTATACAGAAAAAAGTGGTGATGATGTTCCTGTTGATTGTTTGCTTGATTCCAAAAGAGAAAGAAGGAAAGAAGTAAGAAAGGAGAAAAGAAAAGAGGATTGAGTGAGTGAGTGAGTGAGTGAATGAGATGAGATGAAAGAAAGAAAAGTGGAAGGCTGTTCCAGAGTACAAGATCAAGGGGGGAGGGGAAGGAAAGGGAAGGGGACAGATCACAGTCCAAAGGTTCACCAGATCATCAGTGTCAGTGTGTCTAAAACGATCGTTTCACCAGTAATCGGCGCCCTTTTGCTCCTGGGTAACCCTGGGCTTCATGGCCGAGCCAGTCGCAGTGGTCGAAGTGGTCGTCGCTGATGAAGCAGCAGCAGAAGCAGTGATCAACTGCGGATGACCACCACTACCACCACTTCCGGTGACGGAGACCTTGAGGGGCAGGCCAATGCTGTTGGAGGTGGCGTGGTAGCCGGGCGCCGTCAGGCACTCGTCAGAGTTGCTGGCGTTCACTCCCGGGCCGGCGTTTAACGTCTTCAGCTGATGCTGCTGCTGCTGCGGCTGATCGCCCTCGGCCTCATTCGAGGAGAGCATGTCCTCGTCGGAGCAGGCCGACGCCAGGCGGAAGGTGGGCAGAATGGTGGTCAGGTGTTGTCTGTAGAGGAACACAAAAAGAGGTTACATTTTTTATTGTTCACCACTTATCAAAACACTACTACGTACTTTTCGGTGATCAGCTCGTCGATGCGCTGGCTGAGCAGCGCCTCCTCCTCGTCATCCACCACCGAGTTGGAGGTGGTGCGCATCAGGCCGATGGCGTCGCGGCTGAGGTTGAGCTGAGGAGAGAGGGAATATATCACAAATTAAAGTATGATAAATTCAGGAATAAAAAACTCCCACACTACCTTTGAGTGGCGAATGGAGGAGAGGCGCGAGGAGGCGGTGTGACAGGCCACATCGAGAATGTCAATGTCATTCAGTGTGTCCGATATCTGCCGCATTCGTTCGCTGATGATCGTCTCGATGCACCTAAAAAAAGTTACCAAAAGAATAAAAATCAGACACTCCATAAAAACCGCCTAAAGAGCATTTACTTCGTCTGCTTGCCAATATCGTTCAGCTTCTCCTGCATCTGCATCATCTTGTTGGTGCGCAGGACACAGGGCGCAAAGACAATGGCCAGCGAGTTGGCGTTCATCCGATTCGCCGACTCCTGCTGCGCCACGCGGGCCAGGTGAAAGGTCAGCCGCTCCAGGAGGTCGTAGTTCTGCTTGGGCAGCTTGCCAATGTGGTTGAGGATAATCTGGACGCGCTCCGCTGCGTCGCTCACCGTCGTCGCCCAGAGAAAGTGGTCGTACAGCTCGTAGGTCATCAGCGGCTCGGGCATCTCGCGGAAGAAGAGCTTGAGGGTGGCGGCCAGCACGTGGACCGAGTACTGGTCCAAATCGAGCAGGCCACCGGAAGCGAGGCCGTCCAGGCCGCAGGCGTCAAAGGCCCCCTTCAGCTCGTTGATCTTGCTACTGGTGCCCGACTTCCGGTAGATGCCCTCCGTGTAGAGGCCTTTCAGCTCAATCTTCGTGATCAGCTGCTCGACAATGAGCGGAATGCGACACTCCTCGCTGACCAGCTTCGAGAGGGGCGCCCCAAAGATGACCTTGCTCTGGAGGGCGGCGGCGCCGCCCTTGCCGCCGCCGATCCCGTCGCGGCAGGTGTGGTGCACCTTCTCGGCGCACTTCTTGTGGCAGGTCAGCTTGCAGCGCCGACAGACCCAGATCTTGTCCATCAGCCACATGTAGCTGGAGCAGACCTCGCAGACGGTGTAGATGTTGGCCATGGAGAGGACAAACTCGTGCTCGTAGCTGGTGAAGACCTCGTCCTCCTTCTTCCGGTTCCGGGACTTTTTGCTCGCCGCCTTCCGCTGCTTCGCCGACGACTTGGAGCTGGACTTGGAGCCGGCGTTTCCGGCGCCAGCACTTGAAGCATTTCCTTGGTAGGCGTTTCCACCGCCGTTTAGCTTGTCCGCCTTGAGATCACTGCTGCCGCTGCTGCGGCTGTTGTGCAACTTGCGCAGCTCGTCCATGTAGCCGCGAAAGGCATTGACGCCCATAATCACAGGAAAGGAGGTGTAGGTCTTCTCCTTCTGGCAGACGTTGTGGAGAATCTGGTGAAGAAAAACGAGGTCAAATAAATCGACAATCAACTTCAGAATTTCCTTCTCCTTACCTGTTCAAAGTGGTCAATGAGGTCCTTGTAGGTGAGGCGAAAGTAGCCCTCCTGGTAGTTGCCCACCGAGTAGGTGCTAATTAGATTCGCCTTAAAGTCCTTCAGGGCGCTCTTGAAGACAGTGTCCACCATGGACTCCTTCGCCTTCTTCCGGCCGCCCTCCTCCATCTCGCGAATCTTCTTCGTGATGAACTTGTCCATCGTCTGCAGCTCGTCTGTGTCGGTGATCAGAATGTCCGCCGGGTCGGTGAACTGGGTGATGCGCACCGACTGTTTGCTCCCGGAACCGGAGCTGCTGCTCGTCGAAGGCGCCACTTGAGTTTTTTCCGATGAATCTTTACGAGCCTGCTGCTGCTCGTGGTTCTCCTTTGCGTAGGACTTTGAGAAGTTCTTCTGCTTCTTCTGCTTGTTTCGCGGCGGCCTGGACGGGTTTAGAGCTGAAAAGAAGGAGAACAGGTTAGTCAGAATTTCACTAAAAAGTCACTTAGAAAACTTACCATTAAGAACGGGAAAACTGCTGCCGGTATTGCCGCCGCTGCTGCTGCTGCCGTAATTTGCACTGCCGTGCGGCCCCTGGCCAAAACCGTGCGCCAAAGCTGAAGAAGAGGAAGATGAAACGCTAGCACCAGCACCAGCAGCTCCCTCCTTGATGCAGGGAATGTCCGAGGAGAGGTGGAAGCACTTGTTGTGAAAGAGCTGCCGACACTCGGTGCACTTGTAGTGCGACTCGGGCTGACTGCTGCCGCCGCCCATCATCGACGATGAGAGAATGGAGTTCTCGCAGATGGCGCAAATCTCCCCCGACTTGAAGTGCTCTTCCTTGCGAATTGTATGCCGCGAGAGCAATGTAAAGGAGGGCTGCTGTTGTTGATGCTGCTGCTGATGCTGTTGCTGTTTAAAATTAGATCCATCCTGATAACTGGAACCAACAAATCGAGACTTGGCTGTACCACTTCCTCCTGACGGGAGTTTGCCGCCGCCGCTGGAGGAGGTGTTGGCTGCCACCACAAGGTGAGAAAGCGTTGGCTGCTGCTGCTGCTGCTGATAAGCGGGAAGAAGGTCATACTGACTAGAGGAGTTTTGGTGGTGGTGGTGGTGGTGCTGCTGCTGTGGTTGATAAGCCGAGTAGAAGGCGCTGTTGGCGACGTAGTTCTGCTCACCGCCACCGCCGACGCCCAGATCACTATTTGAAAGGCTCTTTCCGCCGTAATTTCCAGCCCCAGCAGTGGCAGCAGCAGCAGCAAATCCGTCCTCAAACTGCACGCCCCCCGCTTCACTGCCGTACTTGACAGAGACGGACTGCTTCAGCAGGCGTTTATTGTTGCCATTACTTTCTTGATTTAATGAGCTGGCTGATGACTTGCCGCCCATAATGTTTCGGAAGGTGGCCTTTGCCTTCTGTATCGGCCCAGTCGACGTTGCTGAAGATGTCTGCTGAACAGAAGAACTGCCTTCTCTCTCATCGCTCACCGAGTACCGCTGCTGGAGCTGACCGTGCTGCAGATTTCGATTAAATTGTTGTTGTTGTTGTTGTTGTTGTTGCTGCTGCTGCAAAGCTAGGTTTTCACCGGAAACCGTCGGCTGCTGCTGCTGCTGATCATACAGTCTCAACTTGGCAAAGCTCGACGCACTGTCGCTGTTGGTGTTGTAGCCCGAAGAGCTCGAAAAGCCCAGCGACGCCGAAGAGGTGGTTGAGGTGGTGAGAAGAACATTCGAGTCGCTGGACAGCTTGGTCAGCTGCCGGTGCTGCTGCTGCTGCTGCTGCTGAAGATAATTCTGCTGCTGGTGCTGTTGCTGATAAAACTGCTGCTGATAGGGCTGCAGATGGTGATTGCCTCCTGATTCAGCTTGAAAACTACCCAGCAGCAGATTAGAGCTGCTCGTCGAGGAGGAGGAGGAGGCGTGTGGGCCCAGATCGGTATTTCCCCCGCCACTGCTGCTCAACAGCAGCTTCTCATCGGAAAGCGACTTGTTCGCCTTCCGCTTAAAGGACGTCTTGCGAATGGGAATGTTGCGCTTCCGGTTCAGGCGGACGTAGTCGTCGTTCTCAAAGTCGTCCTCAAAGTCCGCACCCAAACCTTCCTCCCCCTCACCACCACAAACGTACGTCTCCTCCTGCTGAAGATCTGCCGGGACTGAAGAGCTCGTGACGACAGTGGTGGTAGTGATGGTCGGTAGTAGCATTTCACTGACAGCGGTCGCCGTCGTCGTCGATGAAGAAGGTGCTAGACTACTGCCACCGCCGCCGCTGACGGAGAAGGTGGACAGCAGCGGCGTCAAGGTGGTATCTACTATGTTTTCTAGGAAAAATGACAAAAAAAATACTTAAAAACTGAAACATTTTAAAAACACAAATTACCTCTATAGGCTGAATCACTGGAAACATTGGGCGGCATTGCCCTAATAGCCGACACCGAGACGCTGTTCTTCTTTGCCAGCTGCTGCTGCTGCTGCTGTAGCCTCTGCCTGGCAGCTTCCGCTTCCGCCGCCTCCTCTTCCGCCTTAGCCGCCTCTGCCTCTGTCCTCTCCTTCGCAAGGCCCTCCACCACCTGGTGCATCCGCCCCCTTAGAAGTGACCCCCTACAGTGGGCCTGAAAGTTGACCACCGATCGGCGGAGGCTGGTGAACCACTGGCGGGCCCGGTAGGCACGCCAGTGCTTCTGAATGCAATTCGCCGCCCAATTCTCGTACTGGGCAATCCGCTTCAGCTGCGACAGGCGGCGCTGGGCAATGAAGCGGCGGGCGTACGTCTGAATGACAATCGCCGCGGAGCGCATCTCGCTGAAGCGCTTCCGGCAGAGCCAGGTGCGTACCTAAAGAAAAGCAAAAAGAAAAGGAAAATGTTTAGAAAAGGCAAAAGATTAAACACAGTCAACCAAAGTCACTTACCCATCGCTGGAGATTAATAATCCTCCGGAGAATCTCCTCATGGAGCCGCTCATCGAGCACCAGCTTCTCGCTCTCCCGCATAAAGACCTTCGTATTGCCAATCTGGTACATGTTCGGCGCCAGCTTCATTCCGAGCAAAAACTGCTGCACGTCCATCTTCGAGCTGAGCAGCCCCTTGGGGAGGAGGATCCGGTAGTGCTGAATGAACTCATCAAAGGTGAGGCGGACCGAGTAGCCCGACTGGCGGATGCGGACCGTCTCCAGCATGCCGGTGTAGCGGAGCTGCATCAGCACCAGCTTGTCGTCAAAGTGGTTGGGCATCTTCTCCGCGTTCGACTTGATGCACCGCACGAAGAAGGGGTTAGCGTGACTCAGAGTGTCCATCAGCTGCTGCAGCGACTGCTGAAACTGGTGCGTCACCGTGGGCGTCTGCTTGCGGGCGGGCCGAGGCGGCGGTGGGGCGACGTTCAGAGAAGAAGAAGAAATTGAATTGGCAGAAGAGGTGGAGACGAGGACGTGGTGGCTTAGGTTGATATTTGAAGAGGAGGAGGAGGAGGAGGAGGAAGAGGTTGGAACGGGGATGGGCGGACCGAGCAGCTGTTTGAGGAGTTTAAAGTTGCGAATGGACTTTTCAAAGCCGCCTCGCCGCCAGAGGTGATGACCGCTGCCGCTTCCGTGGTGGCCACTGCCGTGGTGGTACGTATTGGAGTACTTCTTCTTCCTGTGTGATTTGTTACCGAACAAGTAAGTTCGTCAGATTTGGAGCAAGTCAGAAAGGATGAGTGAGTCATCACATAAAAGAAGGAAAGAAAAGGAAGAAGAGTAGAAGATTAGTTGTTGGTCATAGTAGTCGGCGGAACTCTTGCACAAGCACAAATACACACACACACAGGTAAACGGCGGCGGCAATGGCGGCTAATAATAGAAAGGTAGATAGACACTGGCGCTGAATGGACACACAAATGAGACGCTCTATTTCAGAAGGTGGTGGTCGCCGAGTGGCTGATAGCAGCTAAAACTTCAGTAAAACACACAACAGACTTCAGACTTCAGACAAACCAGCACTGGACAGTGCCGGTGGCAGACTGACTATGGTGAACAATCCGTCCACAAGACTACCATTTAGAGGAAAGACTGAAGAGAAAAGAAGAGAAGAGGGAGCAAAGACAACGAAAGAGCAGAGGTGCTACAGAAATGGTGCAAAAGAGAGAAGAGAAGAGAGCTAACTTAGCTTCAGCCAGCCTCCTCATTTTCCTTCCTTCCTTCATTTATTCTTTTCAATTGAGAGAGGTAAGAAGGGAAAGGGATGAAAGAAGAGAGAGCTAAAATGAATCAACAAGAGCCCAACTACCACCACCACTGTCAGACAAGAACAATAAATAAGAAAATTGGTAGTGGGCAACTAAAGAAGAAGTGGGAATGAATGGGCAACTAAAGAAAATAAAGAAGTCGGCAACAAGTACAGTGTCTGATGGCAATGACCAGAAGAGAACCAGAAAAGATAATAACTTCAGCAGCAGCATTCAAATTGCCAATCACCCTAAATTCCACGACAGCTGACAGCAGCCAATTGACACTTGCCCAATAAAGAGACTCATTTAAATGAGGATGTTCCCTCTTTAGCAGCGTTGGAAATGGTGGTGTTGATGATGGTCTTAATATGGCCAGTCAGGCAGTCAGGCAGTCAGTTATCACCGTGCAATGTCCTCTCTCTCTGCAGGCCATCATCGTCTGCAAACACACACACTTCACTTCACTTATGTGTTTGACTCCATAGAAGTCCTCTTAGTCGGCATTGTTGTCTTGAACAGACAGAGCAGTGAGCAAAAAACACTAGTTAATTAGCCCGCCAGGCCAGCCTGTTAGAGCTCAGTAGCGCCAATGTTATTTACATGCAGATTTGAGCGGCGGCGAGCACACACACACACACACAGCCTAACAGGCTAAATAATAATCTCGCGGCGGCACAACAGGTAAAAACAGCAGCAGCAACAGCAGGTAATAATGTGCTGGCACCTCAAATCTGCTGTGCAAATAATAGCAGCAGCAGCAGCTGTGGCTGGCTCAGCTGAAAAGGAGGTGGAAGGAAAAGAAGGAGAAAAAGGAGGCAAGAGGTGATGCGACTCATTAGAATTCACAGCCATCCTCGGATGTAACACAAAAAAATTGGCGAGGCAGGTGTACCGAGTGTAGGTGTGAAAGGATTCTCGCTCACTAGCTCGCTCACTCATTCACTTCATGCGTGGTCGAGAAAGTGGTGGAAAGAGGAAAGTCAAGAAGAAGAAAGAAGAAGAAGAAAGCGAAAACAGTCGTCTGTCAAATTGCCAGTGCAATCGGGCAAGCAAATAACTCTCGCTCTCTCCCTTTCATCTGATGAACACTAAAGTGAACCGGCCAATGCGCAAAATTGTGCTTCATCGGTAAATCTGCTGCTGCTGCTTCGGTGGCGGTGAGCAATTTGTCTCGCCTCGGCGGTATAAATAGAGAGCGAAGAGCTCTTCCTTTGATAATCATTTGCACCGTTCGATTGCCCCCTAATGCCCAACAGCAGTGACACAGACGGTGAAATATGGGCCACAGCAGTGAAATGCTTCAGGCGCAGAAGCTGCAGCAGCAGCAGCCATAACTCTTTCACCCGAGAAAGAAAGAGCAGAAGAAGAACAATCAGCGACGGACAAACACAACAACGGTGTGTGCCAATGGCAATGTCTATCTGTCTGTCTGTGTGTGTTTGTGAAAATGCGAATTAGCAGCAGCAGCAGCAGCAGCAGAAGAGTGTGTGCGGGAAATGGCGTGCTTAAGTATAAATATAAGCACACACATAAAGGCAGATAAATAAAAGTGGTAGTTGTGGAGCTCACCAACACCACCACCACCACCACCACCATCATCAACCGGGGAGACAAAGCTGAAGCGCCCGATTTGCCTAAAGTGCAGCTAACTCACAACAAACTGCACAACAATAAACTGGTCAGGTTCACTGAAGCATGACACAGGCTGACTGAATAGAAAAGTTCAATAGCATTAAAAAGTGATCGAATAGTGGTGGCGGCAGATGATAAAGAAGAGTGGTTAGTAGTAGTCAGAAAAGTAAAAGTAAAAAAGGAAGCAAAGCAAAACAGGCAAAACGTACATGAGAATCTTATTGGCACGAGAGAGCAGTCGGGCCTCGGTGGAGCAGAGGTGCGCCTGCGAGCCGTGCACCGGACAGGAGAAGGCGGCGGCGGCGCCACCGGCGGCCGAGGAGGAGCTGGTGCGCATCAGGGCGCCGTGGACGCACTGCCCTGGATTGTTGTTGCCAGCGCCTTGCTGGGCTGTCTGCTGCTGACCGCTGCTGAAGAAGCTGCCTCCAAAGCTACCGCCTCCTCCAGCCGTGGTTGAAGAAGTTCCAAAGCTTGAAGTGCCTCCGCCAGTGCCGAAAAGTGCCTGTCGGGTGAGCAGTGCCTTGGTGATGCGATGACCACCGCCGCCACCGCCACCTCCACCTGAAGCACCAATTTCACCGCCCGCCGACTTTCTTGCCTCGGCAGTGGCGTGTAATGGAGCAGCAGCAGCAGCAGCAGCATCTCCAGCAGCTTCCTTTTCATAAATGGTCGATGATGATGTGGTCGAAGAGGTGGACGTCGATAGACTTCGATGATTTGGGTCAGAGGACATTGTACGACTTTGAAAGGGGGAAAGTTCGGTAGAGGGGTCAGCAAGCAAGTTAGTAAGGTAGGTTAGAGAAGCAACAGGTGTGCAACAGCAGTGAAAAGCAACGTGTGCTGGTTAGTTGGATAGAAAGAAGAGAAGGAAACATAGGAAAACATGCACAGCGGAAATGAACAAAAAGAATATCAAAACCACCACCACCACCTAAATTCAACCACATTATCACCAGTGCACTGCCATTTAAACTAACTCATCTCTCTCAACCATTGACCACAGGAAAAACATCTCTACAGCTCATCAAACTCCTCAAATGCCATGTTCAAATAACACTACAGAGTGAAATGCGCAGAACCAAAGCCAAAACCAACCGAAAAAAATATTTAAAAAAGCACATACCTCAGCTGCTGATTCAAAGAGTTGCCGTTGTTGAGGGCATTGCCGTTGCCGTTGCTGCTGTTGTTATTGAAAACATTATTAGCATTACTGTTGATACCCAATGTCCGCCGACGATTGGTAGATGAGAACTCCTTGATCAGGTAGGCATCTGTCAAGCCTGTGTTAAAAGTAATCAGTAAAAATCCTCTTCAAAACAAAATCCAAAAATTCCCATACCTCGCTTCATCTTGGACAGCTCCCTTAGCTTGCTGAAGAGAAAGTAGGCCTTGAAGAAAGCCTTGAGAATCTGCCAGCGAAAGAGGGCAAGCGGGTCGGCGCAGACGAGCTCCCGGACGAAGGCCATCTGCGAGACTTTCAGCACGCTGACAATGTCAGGCCGCATGAGATCGAGGTTCTTCTCGCGAAAGTCCCGTATCTGGTACTTCACCTTGCCGGCGTAGTGCTTGATGGTGAAGGCGGAGCCCCGGCACGGGGGCACCTCAAAGAGGCAGTTCGAGTTGTGGTGGTAGATGAACTTCTGGAGGACGGTCTCATTGCTGCCGCAGGGAAAGTTGCACTGGTCGTCGAGGAGGTAGAGGAGGCCGTCCGGTTTGTCCTCAATCAGCCGCAGGCACTCGGTGTTGTCGTTGAAGTCGATGTTCCGCCAGCTGATCCCCTCCCGCTGGTACTCCTCCTGCTCGTACTTGAAGACGTGCTGGTTGAAGTAGTACTGCAGGCGCTCGTTGGCGTAGTTGATGCAGAACTGCTCAAAGTTGTTGTGGTCGCCAAAGTCCTCGAAGCCGAAGATGTCCAGCACGCCGATGCTGTTGCCTATTGATTGGGAGGACATCATTTTATTAAAATTCTCTCAAAATCAAAACACTCCAAAACTGCTTACCCTTATGCTCCCTGGGGTCCTTCTTGGAGAGCAGCGCGTGATTGACCTGCATGACGATCCAATCGAAGAGCGCCCCGTAGAGGCACTTGGCCATGGCGTCACGGGTGGCAATCGCATCCGGCAGCTTGTAGTTGATGACCAGCATTTCCCCTTTGGCGGCCTTGGTCCTCTTACAGGTCAGCGCAGCTGTCAGGGTCTCCTCTTTCACCGTCAGCAGCTGCGAAATGATGGCCACCTCCTCGGGGTTGCTGATCATCACCGTCTCGTCCGAATGGTAGGTGACGCTCTTCTTGCTGAACTGCACATTGCCCAGGTGGAGGACGGCGGAGAGGACGCGAAAGCAGAGCGATTGCTTCGCCCGGCTGAAGCCGACCATCTCCATGGACTGCGTCAGGCGGCTAAATTCGTGCCGCTCATCGACGCCCTCCAGGGTGTAGCACTTGGACTGATTTAGGTAGAAGTAGTCCTGCGGCTTGGTGAGGTGCAGTTTCTGAAAAAGGAAAAAAATTTAAAAAACTCCCAAAACAAACTCCCTCCCAAAACCGCTAACCTCCTTCTCCTCATCCGCCAGCCCGTCGAGGAGGTAGTAGAAGACGTGGTAGTTGCGCTCGTTGGTCACCTGCGAGACTATGCGCGACTTCTCCAGCAGGTACTTCTGCACGAGCGCCCCGTGGACGGCGCCGTTCTCCTTGTAGTTCACCTGGATGAACTTCCCAAAGCGGGAGGAGTTGTTGTTGAACTTGGTCTTGGCGTTGCCGAAGGCCTCCAGGACGGGCCCCGCGCCGAGGATCGTCTGCTCGACGCCCGAGCCGTGGGTGCCCTTCTGCGAGAGGGCCGTCAGGTGGTGCAGCAGCAGATTCGTGGACTCGGTCTTGCCCGAACCCGACTCGCCGCTTATCACAATGCACTGGTTGGTGCGCTTCCGCAGCATAGACTGATAAGGAAAATGTGGAGTGTTAATTAGCGATGATTCGAGGATAGGATTTTAAATGGAAAAATAAGAGGCAACTAAAGGAACTGCCTCTACCGAAACACAGTGACTAAAAGTCAGAAACAGTCTCAGTCATTTGCATAGAACGAGTGAATACAGCATCACTAGGCAAATGACCGACAGACAGAGTTTGCTGACTGTGTATGATTGTGTACGACAGTGCACGCGTCTGTAGTGTTTGCCTGCCTCCAGTCAGTCAGTCAGTCAGAGCAATGAGCCAGACACCTAAAGACACTTGTGATGCTGATGCTGATGAAGAGAGCAAAGAGAGCTGAAGCACACAGACTACAGACAACACAGTCGGCGATTAATCAGCAGAGGTGAGAGAGTAAAAGAAAGCGAGGGAGAGAGAGAATCGATGCCCACTACACTCAACTCTCAGCCCAATTGGAACACAGTAGTGCCAAATGCAAACACTGCCAAAATGCCGCCGAACGCCGACGCTCCACTGACTAACGCCTCACACTACTGGCCACACAGCTGACTAATTAGCTAATTGGCAATTGAAGCCACAGAAGTGACAGACAAACAGACAGACAGGTAAAGGGGAAAAAGAGAAAGAGAGTCTGTCAAACTCAGAGTGTGCAACAGTGAAGGCGGAGAGTGTGCCCGGCCCGGCAGACTTTAATGATTGACTGCCAAAGAAGACAAAAAGCAGAGAGCGAAAGAGTAAGACTCAGTTGCTCAGAAGCAGCGATAGCCTGCAAATCAATTACCGTGACAAGTGTGGCACACAGAACAGAGCACAGAGCACAGAGGAGCCAGCACTTTCAATCTCTTTCTTTCTCAGCCCATCTATTAATCGATGCATTTATTGCCACTTTATTAATTTGCACTTGTCTAGCAACGACGACGATCGGAGCTATAGCTGCTGCTGCTGCTGCTGCTGAAGCAGTTCAAAAGTTGCAACTCAAAAGCGCCCCTTTTCAATCATTTTCAGAAAGAGAGGGAGGCCAGTGGCCAACACTAAAATGACACATCAAGTGGAATGAATGAGTAATTAAAAGTCTCTAGACTTGAAATTGTCCTAGCCAATTTGTGTGTTTGTCCCGCCGCCGCAATAGCTCGAGCACGAGCGAAACGAACGGTAAATGGCAGTAGATGAAGTAAATAGTGCCCCTACTTCTTCTTCTTCTTCTTCTGCAAGGGATGATAATAAGGATTATCGGAAAGGACTGTAGACTAGACACGGATTAAAACTAAAGAAGTTGAAGTTGAGGGAAGCAAAGCATTGCACGGCTGAACGCCACGCCGATTGATTCACTCCCTTCACTTCACTTCAGTTCATTTCAGTTCGTTTGAGACCATTCATCATCATCACTCATAATTGAGCCAGCAGTGGACAGTCTCTCTCTCTCTCTCTCTCTCTCTCTCTCTCTCTCTCTCTCTCTCTCTGTCCTAAAAGTCCTCGCACTGCTAAAAGCACGACATCCTCACAGTTTACAAACACTGTGCACCGTTTTGCTGCAGTTGACTAGAGACAATAGCCAACGACGGACAACAGAGGACAAATATGGCAGTCAGAGAGTGGACAGTGAAAAAGGAGTGAAGACGCATCTTCACTCCTTGCCTTGAACTACTACTGCAACGTATAGAACAGCACATCACCGCGTACTACTGTGCTGTACAGCAGCAATGATTTGATGATGTCAACTGTGCTCTGTGCTGTTCTTGTTTTGTTCTTGCTCATTGTCTGCCGCACAAGCACACTGTTCTTACACTTATCAATAGCTTAGGTGGTGGTGGTGGTGGCAAGGCGCCGTTGAAAAGATTGCCCCAGCAGCACAATCAATAAATCAATTACATCTGTCGCACGTTTGCTTACAACTGGCTCCTTATCGTCGTAATACGCTACTGTTTCCCAGCTACTGCTACTGCTGGAAATGTCCGAGCGATAAAATCAGCTTTCTCTGTTATCAGATAAAGAAAGAGACCATGAAAGAGACTGACTGAATGAAAAGGCAAGGTTGCGGTCTGCCGGGGAGACAAGGTCACTGACAACACACTGACATCACTGAATCACTAGTGTACGGCAATTTAAATTACTGTGCATGCAAGTAAAATGTGTTCCCTAAAATTACAAAAAAAGTAGCTCGTCTTACCTGGTAGGCCGCGTCGGCAATGGCAAAGATGTGCGGCGGCAGGTCGCCGAGCCGCCGGTTCTGGTACAGCTGAACATACTTTGGATTGTAGATGGGGAAGAAGGTGAACGGGTTGACGGCAATCAGAATGGAGCCGACGTAGGTGTAGATGTGGCCCTTCTCAAAGCGGGCCTAGAGGGGAGGAAAGGGAAAATAAAATAAAATGAACGATTAGTGAAAAGTTAAAAAAATGAAAATCTTTGAAAAAGTCAGCAGTACCACGACCGATGGCTCAGCAAGTGCTGAAGGCACCAGAATTGCTGAGGTGGTGAGAGCAGTCGACTCCTCTTCAATCCTCAGAACCTCATTCTCACTAGTCGAAATAGGCACAAAATAGGAGCAAAAACCGCTCCAGGCGCTGAACACCAGTCGCCGGAAGAGAAAGAGCAGCGATGAGGTGAAGAGGAGAGCTGCGGTGGTGGACGCGGCGGCGGTGGTCATAGGCACCATGGTCATCACACAATTTGAGAAAAATAAAGCTATAAAAAATCTCTAACAACAAAAGACTACAACAAAAACTGAAAAATCAAACTACAAAAGCCACAGCAGATGAGGCTGATCACGTATCCGCACATCCATTTCTTTTTTCTGCCACCACCGCCGTACACAACAGATGACACAGCAGAAGAATAGTGAAGAGGTGATCGGATGAAGCACACTAATGCTTCCAAACAGCAGTTCCACAGGTGATGATGATATATTTTTAGATGCCGAATCTGCTGGGAGGACAGAGAAGATCTACCACAACTCTAACACTGCTGCTGCTGCTGGTGAAGTTACCAGGTGGAACCAACAACAACAACAGCAACCACTGCCGAGTGGAGTGGTAAATATCATATAGACTGGTTGTGTGCCTGCACATGCATTAATACACACAGCCAGCACAACATAACATGATAACTGATGGCTGAGAAAACAAAACAAGAGAGAGAAAAGGAAAAAACTCGAGAGCCTGCAATAACTCACACAAATCCTCAGCACTACCGTACAACAGCAATTCAATTACAGGGGAAAAAAGTACAACCCCCCTAAAAACCCCTCCTCCTTACCTTGAGATTCTCGAGCAGCGTCTGATCGGTGAGATCGGGCAGTTGGCACAGGTCGGGGTACTCGCTGTTCCGCGGCTGGTAGATGAAGCGGTAGAAGTAGTCGCGAATCAGCTGAGAGTCATTCGAGTCGGACATGGACAGGGACCAGGCGAGGTTGCCCATCAGCTTCCGCCGGAGGGCGAACTTGAAGTCGGTGGTGCTGCTTCCGTTTCCACCGTTATCACCCCCAGCACCACCAGAACCGGAAGTGGTACTCTTCTTCGGCCAGAGCAGCTGCAGGGCGACGGGGTACTCGGCGTGGCCCAGTCGCCGCTCCTTGCAGTCCTGCCCGCCCTGGTTGCCCATCACCTCCGCCAGCTCGTAGAAGGCGGCGCCGTCGGCGAGGGCGAGCTTCTCGGCGATGCACTCCACGATCTCCTCCGCCGAGGTGGTCTTCGAGGCCTCGATGGAGAGCGCCTCGTAGAGGCGACTGAGAGAGCCGACGTACACCTGCAGCACGTACCGCTCACCGTCCATGGTGCTGGCTACAAGTAGTGGTGGAGAGGAAAAAGAAAACAAAAAGGTTGGTTAGTGATGTGGTGATGGTGATAAGATTGGTTGGCTGGTGTGTGTGACACACAATCAAGGAAGGAAGGAAGGAAAAGTCTGCTGCTTTGGTTGCTTTGATAAAGCAAGAGAGAAGAAAGAGCATTCTTTGAACAGAGTAGTGTGTAAATGAGTGTGCCTCCATTCATCAGCAGCTCCCCATCTCAATTAGCTGGTGCTGGTGAACAACAACAGGCAAGTGTTGTACAACATAATAGAGCACTGGCTTCATTCATTCTCTCAATGAACACAATCACACAGAGAGAGAAGCTACTTACACGCACCGTACAACTACCACTTGTTGCGCCTGAGCGTCAGCAAATTGTCAACAATGAGTGCTAAGGATAACGACGACGACGACGACAACGACAACAACAACAAGAGCATTGCTGTGATGCGAGTAGATTAAACAGAAGGTTGTGTTCTAGATTGAGCCGAGCAACAGTGCAAACACATGCTGCTGCTGATGATGATGATCATCATCATCAACAGTAGTCGGGGAGCAAACAAACAAGGATAAACAAACAAACAAAAGAAGAAGTCTAATTTAGAATCAAAATTCAGAACTGAACAGCTGCTGATGCTGATGAGAAAAGCTGCAGCCTAAGCATCAGCCGTTGCTGGGCGCATCAACACACACACACATCAGACAGCTCAATCGCTCGCCTCTCTCTCAATCTTCTCTTCTACCTGTTTACTACTACCTGCAAAAAGGTTATGCACCGCTCGAGCAGAGAGTGTCTGTCTGAGTCTGTCTGTGTGTGCTGTAGCAACAGTGAGTGGACACGAAGACAGAAGCGGCGATTAGCAGGAGGTAGAAGCAACAGCGGCAGACGAGTTTGAGAGTTCGAGTGTTCGAGTGAGTTGAGCTCACATGTTTACAGACGGCGTCTGCTGCTGCTGATGTTGCTTTGGAGTGCATGCGCGCCGAGGAAGAAGAAAGCTGTCGGGCTACATCTGGGAATCCAGAAATTCTGGTGACCATTCTTTTAATCATCCTAATAACGTTCTAGTTTGTACTAGTTGGGGGGCTAGAAAGTGAAGACGCAGTTGTGGCAGTAGATTGCTGCTGCTGCAGTTGCTGTTGACCGCTGCAGTCGCCGCCACCAGAAGAAGAAGATCTTAGAACAAAGTTCTGGTAAAAGGCCAGAAAGAGCGACCGAAAGCAGGTGAGCAGTATGAGGCCGGCCGAGGTGAGAATGACCGCCAGCAGCAGGTACTGGAAGGTGGTCCGAGGCAGGCTGTGGCCGGCTGTTCCTGGGTCACAGTCAGGTGAACATCGTTGCTCTTTAGCACCAGGACCGGTGGTGGACATTATCGTCGAGGTCCTCACCACCACCTCCACCATCACAACGTTCTCCAGCTTTTCCTTGAGGAGGAGGTACATCTTTCAAAAAAAATAATCACCGAAGAAGTTGGCGATGCGTCAGCAGACAGTATGCTGCAGGTATTGAGAAATCGGCGACACACACACACGCCTAAAAGAAATCGAACTTGCAACTCTCAGTGCACTTGTTGCCATCTGTACGGCTGGCCGCACACTAGCAGCACTAAACACTCCTTCTACAGTGATGATGACCACCACTTCTGTCCAGTTGCAGCTGCAACTGCAGCAGCAGCTGTTCTTCAAAAGCTGAGCAACTAATGCGCTGATTGCTGACGGGCACTGCAATGATCAAAATTATTACAATGATGCAAGAGTTTAGAAGGGGGTAATTAGCGAGGGTGACACATTTTTTAGCGCAGAAGTGATGACTGGAAATGAAAAAATGACTGCTGCACACCCTCAGCACACACACACAAGTGCTCAAGTGCACAACACTGCGGAAGTGCAAGTGCAAGGGAGGAGGAAGTCAAATATAGCGGGATTTTAGTTACGATCATTGACACCTCGCTTCTGGTTTGGTGTGACTAACTTCTCAAGTGGACTTCTCTCTCAAGCTCAAGCTCAAGAGGAGTACAAACACACAGTGAACACAGTGCAAACAAATGGCAAAAATGCAGGTAAAACAGCAGAAGACGCTGGAAGAAGTGGTGTGCACTAAACTAAGCGAATGACTGCAATGACTTGTCAGAGTGCTTTTATACTTTTTGTTATACCACGTGCACAAACTTGAGAAACGCAGAAAAGACCTGCTCAAAAGAAGAAAAGATGAGGACGCATCGATGACGGAGATCGAGCAAAAAGTTGACATTTCTTCTCAGTGCACACACTGCAATCCATTGGGTGATTAATGGGTCATTTGCATACAAGGGAGACAGAACTAAAACAGGAAAAAAACATCAGCAAAAAACGAGCACTTCACAGTCTAGGAAGTGCACAGAATTGTCCACCGAGAGAAAAAAGAGAGAGGGAACTGCTGCAAAAGGTTTGCATTGCAGATGCGTCAATTGTGGTGGTGGTAATCAATCACCAATCGATGCTCACTCTGCGACACTGGAGATCACTAACCCGTCTACAGTAAAGTGTTTGTGGTGGTGGTAGTGGTCACCAGCATCATCATTATAATCATCCACAGTTGATGAATGGTGTGAAACAAGAGTGTCGCTGTTAAATGGTTCCGAGAATTGAGATGAGTTATGGGGATGGTCAACTAGCGCACAACCAAGTAAGGAAGGAGTTACAGAAAGAGTGTCGCTGATCTGCAGCTGTTTCACAGTGGTGGTAATTGAAAGAGAGACATCATAAGTGCCCAGGATAAGAGGAGAGAAAAGCGAGATACAAGCTGATTACTATGAAATCTCAGCTACTAATCGCAGCATTTGAACAGCAGCAGCACCAAAACACCCTTATTAGCAAAGCTGATAAGGGGAAACTGGAGTGCCGTACTTTGACTGGTAGCAGTAGTAAACAATGTACAAATCTGGAAAAAGGAGTTAGAATCACAACAGCAGAGTTGAGTACGGCAAAGACGACAACAGGATGTGCTGCTGCTGCCATTCACTGGAAACTGTCTGCCTGCCCCTTTCGCCGACAATAGAGCACACAGCCAGCAAGGTCATCATCCATTTGCCTAATATGCAAAACTTGTACACACAAACAATTTTTTTTGGTAAAGATGACTCTCTGTGAATCCTATTCCTCCTTTTCTACTCTAAGCTACCGTCTAAATGAAGCAACAGTTGCACTAAGCAGTGCCATATTCCCTTGAACTTTGAGGGATGACCACGTTTAATGGCAGCAACATTTAGCCGCAACACGGTAGAATGCACAGAATTCCACACACTCTCAGCTTGGGTGGTGGTGTTGGGGATTTATAAATAAACCCCAGAGTAGAGTGACACAAACTGCACCACCAGTCACATGTCACACCAACCACAGAGCCTGTGTGATGAAGCTGCTGATGCTGAGGAGGTGCTGGTGCAGTAGACCAAGCCAAGCAGCGGTGGGCGCTATATTTAGCGATGAAGTGCCGGCATTGGTGAAAAAAGATGAGAGAAAGGAGACAAACACTTTCTCAGTTCCTCAGTGTTCTCGGTGTGTGCAGCTCGCCGGAACCAAAAATGGTAGCAATTAGGGGAAGGGGGTGACCGGTGCTGCTGCTGCCGCCGGTCCTGGCACTACTTCAAAAGTTATCATCCCCAAGCGGACAATTAAGAACATGAAGGAGATTAGCAAAGCCGGCGAAAGTTATATGAAGGAGCAGCAGCAGCCGGCTAATAAGGAGAAGAATGCTGCTGCAAGTCAAAAGTTGACAGCAATCTCAACTGACTGGCTGACTGACACAAGACAAGAGGCTCGGGGATTATCCGGGCACTGCGTTGTTGTTGTGACAGCTACTGCTGCTGCTGCCGCCGTACCAAACCGTACAACCACAGTAAAGTTCAGCAAAGTGATCAGAAGAAGAAGAGGAGGAAGAAGGTCACCACCATTAGTCAAAGTGAGTGAATGTGTGTGTGTGTGTTCGTATATGAGCTAATGTCTTTCCACTCCAGTTACCGCTGTTGTTGCTGCAACTGCTCATTGGCCACCTCTTTTTGACGGCGCTCTCTCCTCTCCTCTTCTCTTCGACGCACAGACAGACACACAAATGCCACTGGCTCGTCCATTACAGCGGCACTTTTAGCACTACCTGCTGCTGCTGCTGCTGCTGAAGTTGTCGGCGAGGACGGTAACGAACGGCACAAGCACACAGAAACACACTCGATGTGTGCCACGGTAGCAGCCATACACAGAGACAGACATCGACAGACACCGAAAGCGCATTCGGTGTGCTGCTGCTGCTGCTGCAGCTGGGCAATTACGTGCCCAGAGAGTGCTCAGAGCTAGCAAGAGCGAGAGAGCGAGAACGAGCGGACATGCTAACGAGACTGTCTACACTGGCGGTGGTGATAGTCCTGGCCATCACCACCACCGTCATCATCAGCGGCGATGATGATCATTAGGACGACACTGCTGCTGCTACCGAAATGCTTCAAAGCAGAGCAGAGCAGAGCACAACACTCAGCGTCTATTTGCTCTACATTTCACTAGTATATGTGTCGATTCTTCTATACTACCTACTTCTAAACGACGGTCAAAGAATAAAGCGGGGAAGCGAGGAAGAAGAAGAATGAGCAGGGGAGGAGGACAAAGGCAGTCCACACTTCACTCTCCACTGGACAAATAGAAAAAAAGTGGTGGCGAACAAAGAAGGAGTGAGACTAGATCATTTCACTCATTCGGTGGCCTATTTGCCCTAATGGGTTAGCGAAGAAGTAGAAGAAGAAGAATAAAATGTAACAGAAGACAAAAAGGAGAATATCTGTCCATCACCTACAGAAGCTATAGAAGTGCTGAGACACTGGTTGGCACTGCACAAGTCGTTCACACCTCGCACAAGTGGAACAGTGTTGGTGGTGACAAGTGGCCGCCAATTGTCACCACCACCATTATTATCATCTACACTCTAGTTCAAAAGCAAACAAAGTACTCACCGAAAAATGCTGTGATGTGGATATCAGTGGATATCAGTGGATATTAGAGGAGGAGAAGTACCAGAAAAGAAGCTCGGAGGGCACTGCTAGCCGACCTGGTGGTGGTGGCCGCCGCTGCTGCTGCTGGATCACTGCTACTCCAAAAGGCGATCATCAGAAGAGAAGGGTGTGCTGATGGTGGCTTTGATATGATGTTGTGTTGTGATGGTAGTGTTGAACTGGGGCGAAAAGATGAACAAGGAGGAAGTGAGCTCGAGTGCTGGTGCTGCTGCAGATGATGGTGATGATGATCTGATGATGCTCCGCTTTTCTTGTTGACGTTGTCGTCCTCGTCGTATGTGCACTGTGCACAGCAGCAACAGCACTGGACAGGCCGAGCTGTCTGCGTCTGTGTCTGTCTGCGTACGCCGCCGCCGCCGCTATCCTCGCCTGTTGCTTTTGCTGTTGTTCGGTGGAAGTAGAAGGTCCAGGCGCAGCGTATATTTGGGCAGTGTTTGGCGAAGTTGGACAAAGCTGGTGATGTGATGTGATTCGAAAACGGGTGAACACAATGGGGTGACGAGGGCAAAATGCAAAACACACACCAAGGATGGTAATGGTGGGGTGATGAGGACGGTGGTGGTGACGGTGGTGATGGCGAAGTAAACCAAACAGAGCACACAAAAAGCGGCCACGCAGCGAATTTATAACACACAAACTCAAACACCACTTTTTGATGACACCGGTGATATGTGTATGTGAGAGAGAAGACGCGGACACTCCAGTCCAGTCCACCACGACGACGACTCTTAGACTGAAGACTGATCAAACATTGGTGATGGTGATGGTGGTGATGAAGAAGAAGAAGAAGCAAAAGAATCCATCAGATGAAACGTATTCAAAAGCAGGAGAAGGATTCACAATTCGGTGTCGTTGACCACCGCAGTTCCTTCCTTTGCTTAGAGGTTCGATTTGGGGCTCCTTTCCCTTGCTGCTAAGGGGTAGTTGTTGCTGGGAAATGGGTGAACATAGAGAGTCAGTCAGTCAGTCACTCTGGCAGCAACTCTCTGACAAGTGAAGAGAGAGAGGAGTCCTTCTGCTCAAAGTAAGCAAAAGCGCTTGCTGCTGCTGATGATGATGATGGTGGTGGTGGTGGTGGCTTGTTGGCGCTCGATATGCTCACTTGGCCAGCACTGCTGCTGCTGCTGCCGCTGCTACTTCGGCGACGGCGGCGGCGGCTTCAAGCGGTCGCCTGTTGCTGCTGCTGTTCCTGCTCACTACGGCAGAGACTGCACTCCTGCACTTTGTGATGGTCTGCTCCTTTGCCTGCCAGCTCGTTCAGTCTGTAAGTGTATGTGAGTGTATGTTGCGGCCTGTCAGTGTGAGCCAGTGTGTACTGACGGAGAGAGAGAAGGAGAGGATTCCTCGACGAGTGAATGAGTGAGGGAAAGGCAGAGAGAGAGAGAGAGAGAGAGAGGATGGTCTGCCTGCCGAAGGAAGCAGCTTCGAGTTCAGAGTGCCGGCGAGAGCCAGCGGCGCAGACGATGCTGCCACTCAATGGCCGAGGATGGAGGAAGAAGAAGAATAAGCGGTGAGGATGAAGAAATTGACGATGATGCTTGAGCAATGGGCGTGTGTTCCTGCCTGCCTCTGCTGACCAAATCTCAGTGTTCTAAATCACCAGAAGGAGGGAATAGAATGTCTGGAAAAGAGCTGTGTGTTTAGCTGAGATTTAGAACTAAAAAGCAGCTTGTCAGCTTCCAAACCAGAGATCCAGCCTCCTCTTACCGGGTAAACAAACGAAAGCAGTGCTCAAGTAGGAGGAGGAGTACTTCTAAGAAAGAGGCAAGGATCCATCAATGGCTGGTCGTTAGTTTGGTGAGCTGTATCGGTTGTGAGGGCAACACAACCAAACACAACGCCAACAAGTGAGCAGAGCTAATCGAGCAGCAGCAGCAGCAGCAGTGAAAGAAGAAGACAACATGTGTGAGCGGGTGCTCCACAAAATACACACAAGCAAAGAAAGAGCGCACACATTCTTCTTCTTTTCTTCGCTTTCCATCTTTCTTCATTCATTTTCATTCGGTTCAGTTCACTTTAGCATTTTTTATAGTTCAGTCAGCCATCATTTCTTGATCGTTTCTCTTCAGCTTTAATGTGAGCTCTTCTTCCACCACCACTGCCACCACGACCACGCTGTCATCGCCCCTGATCACATCAATTACCCGTCTTCTTCAGCAGCAGCAGCAAACAGCCAAAAGCAGAACGGCCAAATAAAATGTTCAATTTCTTCCTCTTCTTCTTCCCCTACCTCTCTCAAAGCCGAACACCATTCTCCTTTTGGTGAAACTGCTGAGAACAGCTTTGGGTAGACAGGAACTGCCATGCCGTCCAGTCCGGTGACAGTTCACCATCTTCAGTCCAAATCACTACCATCAACAAGTGTGAAGAACACCTTTTTCCATCGATGGAAAACAGCAGAGCTTTTCCTACTCATCTTTCTAATAGCCGGTAAGTCCTCTTTCCGAGAACCATTTTTGAGTTCTATTTCTAAACAACTTTCCTGTCCATCCTAGCCCACCTGAGCGAGGCCTCCTCCTCCTACCTCATCTTCGCCAATCACAAGGAGATTCGCCAGCTCGATGACAACCAACGCCAAAATGTCCCTTCTCTGGTTAACCAAAACCAGTCCTGGACACCGGCGGCCAACACCTCCGTCCTCGTCGGCTGCCACCTCGAGGTGCCGGCGGCCCTCGACTTTGACTACGCCCAGCAGATCATCTTCTGGTCGGACACCGGCTACGAGACGATCAGCGGCCTGCGGCTCGGCGGCGGTGGTCCTGGTGGCCCTGGTGGCCCTGGCCCTTGCTCTGGTGAACCTGGCTCATCACCTGCCCACCACCAGACCTTCGACGTGATCACCGAGAACATCGAATCGCCGGAAGGCCTCGCCGTCGACTGGCTCACCCACAAGCTCTACTGGGCCGACTCGGAGGCAAATCGGATCGAGGTGGCGAGGTACGACGGCTCCCTTCGCTCGCTCCTCTTCTGGACCGACCTGGAGCAGCCGCGGGCGCTGGTTCTGGTTCCGCCCGAGGCCCTTCTCTTCTGGTGCAGCTGGGGCCCGGGTCAGGCGCGGATTGAGCGCGCCTCGATGGACGGCGACCCGGCCAGTCGGCGGGTGATCCGCGCCAGCCGGGACCTCCTCTACCCGAACGGCCTGACGGTGGACTACGAGGCGAGGCGGTAAGTGAAAACCAAAACCCTAACTCACCTGACCTTCACAAAACTCACACAGCATTTCATCATTTCATTTCGAAAACACAGCCTGTACTACATCGGCGCCAAGGCGGACCACATCGCCAGCGTCGACTACGAGGGCGGCCACCTGCAGACGGTCGACTGCGGCTACCCCATCCACCCCTTTGCCATCACGCTCGACGGCGGCCGCTCGCTACTCTACTGGACGGACATTGTCACGCAGGATGTGCACCGGTGCGACCTGGTCGCCGGCGCCAGCCGCCGCCTCAACGTCACCGGCAGCGAAAATCAGGTGGTGGTGGTGGCCGGTCAGAACAGCCAAAACCCCAACAACCACCACCACCACCACCAAAGCAATCCCTCCAGGCAGCACCACCAGCAGCAGCAGCAGGACAAGAGCAAGCCCATCGTCCTCTTCTCCCCAAGTCGACAGCCTTTTTCCGTCCCGAACGCCTCCGTCCCGAACATCTCCTCCTCCTCGGCCTGCCTGGTGGACAATGGCGGCTGCTCCCACCTCTGCCTTCTCTCCTCGCGGCCGCCCACCTTCGCCAGCTGCGCCTGTCCGACGGGAGTTCGCCTGCGGCCGGACAATCGAACCTGTCCGGACCGCCCAGACGCCGTCCTGCTCATCGCCCGGCGGACAGACATTCGCCGGGTGTCGCTGGACACGGCCGACTTCACCACCATGACCATCCCTCTTGAGCCCTTGCCCACCACCACCTCCTCTAACTCCCAAAACTCTAAAGAAGGAAGAGGGGGAGATGATAATGAGGACGATACTGAGGATGATCATCGAGGGACTTTCTCCTTCTCCTCCTCCTTCTCCTCCTCCTCCTCCAACGCCCAGCAATACATCACCGTCCTCGACTACGACCCGGTGGAGGGGCGGCTGTACTGGGCGGAGGAGGATCGGCACCAGCTGCTGCGCGCCTTCCTCAACGGCTCTGGCGTGGAGGTGATCGTCAGCACCGAGCTCCACCACCCCGACGGCCTGGCCGTCGACTGGCTGGGGCGGAACCTCTACTGGACCGATGCGGGCACCGATCGGCTGGAGGTGGCCCGTCTGGACGGCTCTGCGCGGACCATCCTCCTCAGCGAGGGCCTGGAGCGCCCGAGGGCCATTGTCCTCCATCCGGTCCTCGGCCTCCTCTACTGGTCCGACTGGGGCCGTCGGCCGAAGATTGAGCGCTCCGCCCTGGACGGCTCCGGGCGGCGGGTGCTGGTGGACGAAGCGATCGGCTGGCCGAACGGCCTCGCCATTGACAGTCCCGCCGGCCGCCTGTACTGGTGCGACGGGAAGCTCCATACGATCGAGTCGGTCACCTTGGATGGCGCCGACCGTCAGGTGGTCTTCAGCGAGCCCTCCGCCCACTTCTTCGGCTTCACCGTCTTCCAGGAGTGGGCGTACTGGAGCGACATGCAGGGGCGGTCGGTGGAGCGGGTGCTCAAACAGGTGCAGCCGAGCGGGGAAAAGGAGGGGCAACAACAACGGCGGCAGATGATCGTCGACGCGCTGCCCGACATGCTCGGCATCAAAGCGGTCTGGGTGGGCGGAGAGAAGATGGCGGCCAACCTCGATGGCTACGACCCGGAAGTGGACAATCCCTGCGGAACCGGAAACGGCGGCTGCTCCCACCTCTGCCTGAAGCGCAGCCGAACGGAGGCGGTCTGCGTCTGTCCTGCCGGATACGAGCTTCTTCAGACCTCCTCTACTTCGGACCGGAAGACCACCACCACCACCACCACCACCTGCGTCCAGTCGAAGGCCTACTTTCTGGTGCTGAGGGAGGGCGATATTCGCAGCGTGAGCACCACATCTTTGGACGCCCCCTCCTCCGCTTCCTCCTCAACGGCAAAGAAGCCCGGCCTGGACGTGATGGCCGTCAGCGGCGTCCACGCGGCCCTCGCCTTCGACGTGGACGTCGCCGCGAACACCGTCTACTGGATCGAGGCCTCGCCCACCCGGAAGGCCATCTTCCGCTCCCTGCTTAATGGCTCCCGCAGCGAGCTGGTGGTGGCGCTGGAGCCGACGGGCGAGGCCTCGCCCCATTCGCTGGCCGTCGACTGGATCGCCAAGAACGTCTACTGGAGCGACACGGGGGTGACGGCGAGGCGGATCGAGGTGATCAGGGCGGATGGCTCATTTAGGAGGGTCGTGGTCAAAGGGGGTGATCACCACGACCACTTTGGGGGAGGGGTGAAGAAGCCCGTCTGGCCGCACGACATTGTCGTCGACCCGACGGTGGGCTACCTCTTCTGGACAGACCACGCGACGATCACCACCACCACCACCACCTCCTCCAACGGTGAAGAAGTGGGCGGCGGCACGGTGGAGCGGGCCTTCCTCGACGGCGAGGGCCAGCTGACGGTTGCCCGGGACACTGGAGCCGCCTGGGCCCTTACCGCCGACTACCTCAACCGGCGGCTTTACTGGCTGCAGAAGAGTGCTGAAAAATCGGGGTTCAAGGTGATCTCCAGCAGCTACAGCGGAGAGGGCGGGCTGGCGGTGATCACCCTGGAAACGCCTCACCCTCTTTCGAATTCTCCTCCTCCTCCTCTTCCGGTGAGCATGGTCACCCTCGGCGACGACCTCCTCTACCTGCTGGAGCCCTCCAGCGGGGTGATCAGCAGTCTGAATCGAACTTCTTCCGCCTTGGCTTTTCCTGCTGCGGGAAACCAAACCCAAACCCAGTCCTTCACCGTCAAAACCGAAGTCGTCAAGGAGAGCCCCGAGCTGACCACCGCGGCCGCGCTTTTCCTCTACCAGGGCCGGGGCCTTTCCCAGCGAGGTTGGAACTTCTGCGCCGTCGGCAATGGCCGCTGCGAGCAGCTGTGCTTTGCTCGGAGCGCCTCTACTGCCGGCGCCATAGCCGATCAAGTGCACTGCAGCTGCGCCACACACTACCGCCTGGCCAGTGACGGTCGGAGCTGTTTGGGTGAGAGGAAAACAAAGTGTAAACAAACGCTTTTGATTTTTTTCAAACTTATATTCTGTTTCAGAACCAAACTCCTTCCTCCTCTTCAGCCACCGCCACGAGGTGACGCGTTTTCTCTTTGAGCGCCGGCCGCCGCCCAGCTCAAAGGGCAAAAAGCGAAAGGTGCAACCAAATGGCAGAAGTAGCGATCACCTCGAGGAGGTGACCGTCTCGCTGGGAGGAGAAGATGGCAGTCGACAGAGCTCGATGATGGCGATCAAGGCGCTCGCCTACGACCAACCACCGCTGATGGCAGCAGCAGCAGAAGATGTCGGCGAAGGTGATGATGGCTATGGTGATGATTTAAATGACCACAATCCCGGGTGGATCTACTGGATCGAACCGGGCAAGACCACCGACCGCATCAAACGGGCTCGGCTGAATGGAACCGGTGTCGAGGTGGTCCTTGAGACGGAGGAAACGGAAGGCGGAAACGGTGGTGGTGGTGGTCAGCTGGTGGACCTCCTCATCGACTCGCCCTCTCGCCTGCTGTTGTGGACGTCGGCGAGCAGCAACGCCATCGCCGCCGGCCGACTCATCGACGACCACTACTCTTCAGCGGAAGGAATTTTGAAGCCGCTGGGCGTCATCTTCCACTCACCGGCGGATCGACCTCGGCTGCTCGCCTACCACGCCGGGAAGCAGTAAGTAATCTGGAAACCTGCTTGGGAGTTTTTAACCTTTGATTCTAACTTTTCCATTTTTTCTTCCTTCTCTCAGTTTTCTCTTCTGGAGCAACGACCTTCAGTCGGCGACCATCGAGCGCCTCACCCTGACCGCCTCCGTTGTGGGCGGCCCACCCAAGATCACCGTTGTGGGCGGCGACTCCTCCTCCTCTTCGCCCCGCCTCCTCCTCCTCGAGGTGCTCGCCCTCACCGTCGACCCCGCCCTCCATTACCTCCTGTGGGCGGACCGGGGCGGCGCCGGCAGCATCGAGTACAGCGACCTGGACGGCCGTCACCGGCAGGTACTGTACAGCGAGCCGAACATTGAGCCGGTAGCACTCACAACCCACGCCCGCCTCCTCTTTTGGGCGGAGGGGCGTGCCCGGCGGACCGTGGAGAAGGTCCCGCTGGACCTGAACCAGGGGCGGAACAAGCAAACGCTCTTTAAGCGGACCACACTGATATCCGATCTGATTGCAGTGCAGCCGCCGCCGAGGATACAGAAGGGGAACTCCACCTCCAGAAACTGTTTGGTAAGTTGAACTTGCTAAGTTTTTTTTGTTAATTTTTCACCCCCGGAACTGCGTCCCACCACAAAATCTTTGACTACAAAAGCAAACTAGTGTCGAAGAATTAGACGCAGAGTTCCGAAAAGTACAAACCAAACTGTTGGATTTCTGAAGTCGGCAGCATCGCGAAAACCTATCAGTCTGACTTTCGTTCCCCAACTGACATTTTTCTACTTTTTTCTTTTCAAACTCCTTAGGAGGAGAACGGCGGCTGCTCTCACCTGTGCATGGCCGTTTACGGAACTTCTGCTTTTTCCTCTTCATCATCATCTTCAAAAAGCAGCCTCATCACCGGTCGGCAGTGCGCCTGTCCTCGGGGCCTGGTGCTGGGGCGGGATGGCCGGCGCTGCACCGAGCCAATTCACTGCGACGCCGGCCAGCGGCAGTTCGCCTGCGCCAACGGCATCGCCTGCATTGACGCCCTCTTTCGCTGCAACGGCTGGGCGGAGTGTGCCGACAGCTCCGACGAGCTGCACTGTCCGAGGTGTACGGCGGCGGCGGCGGTTGATAAGGCCACTGCTGGGGAAGAAAGCTTATCAACAGCACCACCGAAGAAGCAGCAGTTCACCTGTCTGCAGCAGCTTGACAGCCTTCACCAGTGGACCGGGGGAGCTCTTTTAGGAGGAGGGCAGAACGCTGAAACTAGCAAGGCATCCTCCTTCTCGCCGCTGATCTGCCTGGAGGAGGGCCGCCTCTGTGACGGGAAGAAGGTAAAATAAAAAAATTGAAAAAAGTTGTCTGTTTTATCAAAATTAAAATACCTTCTTTTTTTGCCAAAATTTCTTAGGACTGCTTTGGGGGCGTTGATGAGCTGTGCTGCGCCGACAAGTTCCGCTGCAACAGCCGCCACTGCCTGACGGCGGATCAGCTCTGCGATGGGAAGAAGGTAAGCGTTGAAAGTCCACACAAAACAAATTTATCAAAATTAACCCCCTCCTTTTTCCACCTAGGACTGTGCGGACGGAGAGGATGAGCAGGCCACCGTCTGCGAGCTGTACACCCGCCGGGCGTCGGTGGTGATCAGAGGAGGTGGGACTTTGACCGGAAGTCATTCCACTTCCACCACCACCGGCCTCAGCCTCTTCCTCATCATCGTCCTCAGCACCGTCCTCCTCCTCTTTGCCGTCCTCCAGTGCAAGCGCTGTCTGGCGACGGCGACGGCGGCCGAGGCCAAGCACAAGCAGCAGCAGCATATTCACCCCCACAATGGTCACTCTCAAAGCCAGAGCTTTCTAATGACTGAAAGAGGCGTTTTTGTAAGAGCCGCGGGCGACACCACCTCCAACTCCTCCTCCACCGGCCCTTCTCGATTCAATCGCAATCCACACAAGAGAGGAGGAGGAGGCATCATCAGGTCGCTGCTTCTGCAGCGGCAAAAGTCCAGCGAGCAGACCACTTGCAATACGCTGACCAGCACCACCACCGTCCTCTCTCTTGGGCAGATGGGAGGCGTCGGTGCTTCGGCTGCTTCGGTGGAGGTCAGGCCACTACTTCCGGTGGTGCCGCCAGTCAGTGACCACCACCAGTCATCGATTCATCACCCTCACCACCACCAGTCAGTACCACTTCTACCTCCACAACAACTTCCACAACCTCATCCTCATCAAAACAACAGCAGTGATCACTCTTCTTCTTCCTCCTCGTCCCCGGCCGTGGTCTACCCCTGCGAGACCGTCAACCCGCCGCCTAGTCCCTGTACTGAACGCTCGCACAGTACCGCCTACTCCTCTTCGGCGCTCTTTGTCGTCACTCGATCCGCTCGTCCTAAACTGCAGCAGCAAACGGTAGGAGGTCCCTTTGGCAAACCGGCTCCAAATCGAGGAGGTGTGGGCGGAAATCGGCACCGAAAGCGGTCGAGACTGGCCAAGCAAAGACATCAGCACCAGCATCATCATCATCATCAGCCGCCCCCACTGGTTCCCCTCAGTGGCCCACCGCCGACGCCCTGCGGGACGGACATCTACGAAGACGATCTAGGTCCACCTATTCAAAATAAAGCACACCAGTTTTACAACCCTGAAGATGTGGACGACCACCACCGCCACCTGCTCTTTGCCGCCTACAAACCGCCGCCGCCCACGCCTCGGCAGTACTTTTCCGACGCGGAAGAAGGTGACGGCGGCTGTCCACCCTCACCTGTCACCGAGCACAGCTTTCTTGGAGCTGCTGCTGCTGCTGCTGCTGCTGTTTCTCCATCCCCACCGCTGACACCACTTGGTCGGCCTCCCCAAGAGTACGAGGCCCTGTAGAGTTCGAATCCTCTTATCAAAGCTCCTCTTATCAACATCTGTGATCATCATCTCATCATCATCATCACCTCATCATCATCCACCTCGTTTTTCGAAAATGATTTTTATATGAATGTTATTTACTTGGCGTAAAAAGCAGTAGAAAGTGAGGTTCAAAAACAAACCTTCTTCTCTCCTCCTCCTCACAACAAACCTCTTCTTCTCACCTACAGTTGATGATGATGGAACAAACAGTTTGCTTGCATGCATACCAGTGCGATCCACACCTAAACAGACAGTAGAGCACTTCATCCCCTTATCCTTTTTTGTTTCAGTAGTGATTATCACGATATCGATCGCGATGCGACTCGGAGCGACCACTTCCTCCGTTTCGGGCGGACCTGTCACCGCCGGCGCGTTCACCACCATTTCCCCGGTCACCTCCGCCGCCGCGTGGCTCCCCGCGCTCGGCGCGGCTGCTCTTGTGCCCTCTGCTGTCACCGCCTCGATCGCCTCGGTCGGTTCGGTGGTCGCGGACAATGATCGGACTGCGGCTCCTGCTTCGGCTGCGAGTGGTGCCCCGTCGGGCGCCCCGGTCGCGGTCGCCGCCGCCATTTCTCCGGTCTGATCGGCCGCCGCCGCCGCTGCGCGAACCAAAGGACCTGATGTGCAATAGAAGAAAAGAAAAGTGTAAATACCCAATGCCAATAAAAAGTGGACAACACCAAAAAGACACCACTTACTTGTCGTCTCGGTCGTCGCGAGACTGCACCTTTTTAGTCTCGCTCAGTCCGCCTCCTGTGGAATGGAATGAAATGTTAATACAAAGGTTTCTAAATCATCATCTTTCCCTCCCACCCACTTACCTAGTCTCTTGGGCAGCCATCCCTTGACGGTGCGGCCTCGCTCCACGTCGACCAGCACCCGACGACCTTCAATTTTCTTACCGTCTCCGTACTTGTAGGCAGCTGTGGTAATGGTTTGGTGGTGATGGGAACAGGGAGGGGAGGAAAGAAAAGAGGCGCTGATCAAATCGGACCACTTACCCAGGCAGGACAGAAGGAGGTGGAAGAAGAATATGGACTGTGTACTTATACTTAGCTCTAAAGTCTGTGTGTGACCAATTCAAAGTGTATACCTGACAGCAACAGCAGCAGCACTAGCCGTGTGCGCAAGTTGTTTCAATCAAAGAAAAGGGCTCCCTAAGTTTCAGCATAGTCACCTGTGGTATCATACTTTACTTTGCCGCGTAGGTGGTAGTAGAAAGTCTCATCATGGATGATGATGATCATCATCGTCGGAGGATCAGACTACCCTCAACAGACTTACTCTGATCGTTGAGAAAGAAGGTGCAAATGGCAAACCCTCTCTTTCCTCTAAAACAGAACATGGCGCAACATACAAACTGTCCACTGGAGAGAAAGTTTTTTTCGGTAGAGGGACACCACCCCACTTCTACCAACTCCAACTTTTTTACAGCTCTTGCAAACCCTCAAGAGCGGATTAGGAGGAAAAGGACTTGTTGTTAGGGTAAAAACAGAGTCCAACCTACCAGAAAGGCAGTACTGTTGCAATTTTTAGAAAAGAGGAGTAGCACTCGCAATGAGTAGCTTGCCTGAGAGTAAAGGTAAAGTGAAAAGGAACAGAGTGGTAATGATAACCTTGTTACCTTGAGTTTACCTGAAGCGCGCGCCAACTGAAAACTGTTACTTTACCTACACAGTTATTATGATAGGGCATAATAAGAGATTACCTCAAATGAAATTAGAGAATGCATACTTATCATGATACTTATCATGAGGAGTGACAGACACCGGTAATCGTCATACTTAGCACAGTGTGATTGTGTCATTGAAATCATTGGTCATCATCAAACGTATCATCAGACGTCAGTGTAAAGCGCAGAAGAGCAGAGCAGAGAGAGCGGAACACAAACGCACACACACACATTAGCAAATTCGGGAGTAGGTGTGTACTTACCATGCATGTCCTTTTCATTTTCATACTCAACAAAAGCGTAGCCCTTATGCTTTCCTGATATTTTATCGTAGATAATGGAAATCTGGTGGAAAGGGAAGAAAAGAAAAAAGGATTTGTTTAGTTAGGGAGAAGTTCGAATTGAGAGCAGCAAAAGTTTACCTTTTGAATCGGACCAAACTGCTCAAACTCCTTCCGCAGCTTCGATTCAGTCGTGTCGGGGGTGATGTGGGCGACGAAGAGCGTCTTGTAGGGGTCACTGGTCGAGTCGGGATTGTTGTGAGGGTCCCCTGAAGAGTGAAGAGGTTAGTGAATGATGACAATAACAACAACCGATTTACTTACACAACGCGATTCCCTGTTCCTTTATGTAGGCCGCTTGCTCCTGCTTTTCTCGCTTCTTCCTCTCCAGCCGCTCCTCTCTCGTCTCAATCTTCGTCGGCGGTGGTGTGTCTTTTGGATCCTTTAAGATAAAAATGAGGAAACGATTAGAAAACGATGTCAAAAGGCAAATAGAAAACCGTAAGCTTACCTCAAAGAGGTGCAGGTACTGGCCGACGCCAAAGTAGCCCTTGGTCTTCTTCTCGTGCGGCAGCTTCACCACCGGCGGCAGGAAGGGCAGCGGCTCACGGGGGGCGAAGAAGGCCAACAGATTGGGCGGTAGGTACTGGGTCATCTTGGAAGGGCCGAATCTGGGACAATAATTATTAGGAGGTGATTCCGGAGATCGGAGGATGATCAAAACACAAACACTTCAAACTTCAGTAGAAGACCATCTGCTCAGGCCGAGCACAAAGAAGCACAACAGAAAAAAGCAGTGGCACGTCATTTGCGTGCGTGCCACCAGCGTGCCGCCGCCGCCGCCGACAGCGAAGCACCGCACATCAAAGCAAACACAATCACAACATCTGCACACCAAATCTCAGGTGAAATCTTTGGATCGACCTTTTACTTTTCTGGAACTACTCTCGAGATCACCCCATCACCCCACCACCACCACCACCATGATCATCCCCATTCGGTGCTTCACCTGCGGCAAGGTGATCGGCAACAAATGGGAGCCGTACCTCAACCTCCTCCAGGCGGAGTACACTGAAGGGTAAGGGCTTCTTTTTGGCTTTTTTGTTTTCTATTTTTTCAATTTCTGATCACCTGTTTCACCTGTTTTCAGTGATGCCCTCGACGCCCTGGGCCTGAAGCGGTACTGCTGTCGGCGAATGCTGCTCGGTCACGTCGACCTCATCGAGAAGCTGCTGAACTACTCGCCCGTGGAAAAGTCATAGACGTCCGCTTGGTGCGGCGACTACCATCATCATCTTTATCACCTGTAAATAGCAACCACTGTTCAAAGACGATTCTGTTTTCTGTTCCCACCAAAACACACCTTTCCTGAAAACTGCATGACTCAACACTGAGCCAATAAATACCGTAGCTCACTCATGTTCCCGAGAGGTATTTATATGTCGGGAAAGACCGAGCTAATCGAGAATCGGTCAGCGTTGACGTCACACACGCACACTGATTCAAATGTCAATTTCAAGCGCTATATAGCACATGAAAAGAGTGAAAAGAAGGAGAGCGTAATTTGCAGCATTACCAACAACAACAACAGTAGAATCTTCACTGTGACGTAATTTGCGATGCGTCAGTCAGGAGAATACCAGTACTTTAAACAACTGGTATATATCCCCCAGAAGCAGCAGCAGATACTAGTCAGCTTTACTATATGAAAACTCAAGAGAAGAAAAAGAAGATGAGGAAGAGGATATAAGGCAGCAGCGGTGGCAGCAGTCACTTCGAGGGCAAACCTCGAACTTGAGGCCACCAAAAAGACATGAAACTAAACTTTTTAATTTGCCTGGTTTCGCTCATCACCCTCTGTCATCTGGTTCTGGGAAAAGGAGGTAGGGGCGGTGGTGGTGGTGGAGGTCGTGGAGGAGGTAGTCGAGGAGGTGGTAGTCGTGGAGGTAGTCGAGGAGGTGGATCAAGAAAAGGCGGCGGCGGCGGAAAAGTTTTTGGAGGCGGCGGCTACGGAGGCGGCGGCTACGGAGGCAGCATCGGCGGCGCCCCTCGCCGCACCTACGGTCACTCCTTTATCTTCTTCCACTCCTCCTCGGGAGGACACTCCTCCTCCTATTACCACCCACGAAAGGCCATCAATCCCAATGTGGAGATTTGTAATGGTAAGCGTTAGCTGAGTTGGAGTTCTATTTTGCTTCCGAAAACTAAAGCCATTTTTTTCCCTCACCCTCAGACTACTACAGCCACGCCTGCGGCAGCTGGTCTCTGGGCTGGGCCCTAGGTCCCTCCATCTCGCCGTACTCCTACGCCGACCTCCCGCCGGACCAGCAGCACGCCGTGGCCCAATCTAAAGTGGACTACAACCTCTGGAGCGTCCTGGCGACGGCGGGAGGTGGTGGTGGTAACCAGAATCGTTCAGAGCAGCAAAAGAGCTTCGACGTCCAGCTCTACGAAAAGTGCTTCCATCGAGGTACTTTCGATGATCAGTTTTCCCATCAACAATAACAAAACACTTTTTCAGGCTTTACCGATGACCATAACGAGTTGGCGCGATTTCTGCAGCCTGCAGACCAGCGCTGGCCAGTCCTAGGACGTCTGCCATCAAGAGCCAATGATTACGAAGATGAGGGTGGTGATGGTGGTGATGACAAAGACTGGTGGTGGTACAGCGCCTACGCCCAGCTCCTCCTCCTCGATCTTCAGCCCTTCTTCAAGGTTCACTTCACCGGCCCCGGCGGCCACCACATTCACGTGAGCCATTTAGAACAGCAGCAGCAGCAACAACAACAACAGCTTTAAAATCTTTCTCATTTCTAAAACACACACTATAGCTCAGCATTCCCGACCACCTCCTCTACTCGCCGCACTTCAGCAGCAAAAACAGCTCCTGGACCCCACAAATGGAACGCCTGGTCCGCGGCGTGGGCTACCTCTTTTCTGGCGGCGACGCCCAGCTCAACACCGATCGCCTGCAGGAGGTGGCCCAAGAGATGGGCGTCCTGGAGAAAAAGCTAGCGGAGGCGAGCCGGCCGAACCGGGCGCTCCTCGCCAGCGGCCCCTTCTTCCACGTCGACGCCGACCGTCCCAAGACGATGAAGCTGGGCGTCTTCGTGGCAAAGGTCGGCTCTAAAAGGAGCCCGAAGAAGATGATCAACTGGGTCCGCCTGCTGGCGGTGATCAGAAATGCCACGCTCTCTGCGGTCGTGCCAGCTCAAAACTTCATCAAAACCACCACGATCAAGTACGAGTCTTCGAACCAAAGATTCGAAACGCTGCTGGTCACCGTGGACAACCTCCCCTACTTTCAGCGGCTGACCAGCCTGATCGAGGCGTCCTCCTCCGACGAGCTGCTGGTCAACTACCTCCGCTGGGCGGCCATCCACCGCTACCACCACCTGGTGGGCGGCCCGTTGCGGGCGATCTTCGCCGGCTACCAGGCGGAAGCGGCCGGCGCGCCGGTGGTGAAGCGCTGCACCGACCTGGTGGCCACGGTCTACCCGTGGACGGTGACGCGACGATACGTGGCCGCCTTTGCCGGGCGGCCAGTTCGGCAGGCGGCCCAGCAGCTGGTCGATGAGGTGAGGGGCAAGTTCAGCGAACTCCTTCTTCAGCCGGACAAGGAGGCTGTAGCTTGGCTGCCGAAGAAGGGCGCCGAGGAGGCGGCGAAGAGGCTGGCCGCCTTGAAGACCACCATCGCCGCGCCGAGGTGGCTGCTGGACGCCAAAAAAGTAGAGGACTTTGCCGTGGACGTCGGCGAGGCGACCTACGCCGGCTTCGACCTGGAGGAGCTTTTCGGGCGGATCGTCGCCCGCAGCCTGGACCGGATGCTGCTGCTGGTGGAGCGGGAGTGGCGAGGAAAGGCCAGCGAGGGGGAGGAGGCCTTCACCACCGACGGCCCAGTCTTCAGCACCGAGTTGCGCTACGATCCAGTGGAAAATCACCTCTGTAAGTTTCTTTGTTTTGTTTACGTTTTGTGTTCTATGTTTTCTGACCACCATTTTCTTTTCTTTCCTTTTGCAGCCATACCATTCAGCCTCCTGCAGCCGCCCTTCTTCAACGCCTCCTCCTCCACCGAGGCTCGACTTGTGAATCTGGCCACCCTGGGCTACCAGGTCGCCGACCAGCTTATCACCGGCCTCCTGCCCCTCTGGTGGAATGGGACGCACTTTGCGGCGGCGGCGGTGGTGAAAGATCGCTCCGGCTGCTTCAGAAAGGCCTTCGACGCCGAACATCAGCTGACGGTAAGTTCTTCTTTTTAGAAGACTAAAAAGAGAAGTTTCTAAACCTTCTTCTTTGCTCAGATCGATCTACCCTTCTCCTCGATGGGCGAGACCGTCGCCGCCGACCGCGCCCTCCGCCTGGTGGACGTCCTCTGGCGCGCTGGGGATCACTCCTGGTCCGGCCCGGCCAACGACAGCATCGACGCCTTCTACCTCACCTTCGCCCAGGGCCGGTGCGCCCAGGTGGGCAGCGAGCGGAGCGCGCTGGCGAGGAAGCAGGTGAACCTCCTCCTGCGCTACGAGGCGCCCTTTGCCGAGTTCTACGAGTGCGCCAGTGATGCGCCCATGGCCGGCGACCTGGCGCAGTGTCGGGCCCTCTTCTGGGCCGACCCGGAGCCCTTCGACTGGCTGATGGCCGTCGTGTACGCCCTGGTGGGCCTGCTAATACTGGCCGCCCTAGTTCGGTGCTTCTACCGCTGGTGGTTCTACAAGGAGGATAGACAGTAGTGGATTGTACCAAGATCTTTTGTTTTGGTTTTTATTATTTTACGACTATTTCCACCCAGTCCACCCAGTCGATACACTCCCCCCAATTCTCTTTTATGGGTGGAGTCAGCTCATTGACATTGATAACAAAGAGAAATCGTGTGTTCATGCACACACAGACAGACACAAGGTGATAAGTAGAGAAATAAATTAAGTTACAGCAGTTGTAGCAGTGGTGGAATGTGAAGGGGAGGGGTGAGACCATACTGGAGAGGAAGGGGAGGGGGTGGTGATCATTTAGAGGAACATTTACAGAACAGAGGCTCGCTTGTAGTAGGGAAAGTAGTCGAGATCGTAGGGGGCCACCGGGGTGAAGGGATTCCGGTGACGGGGGGCTCGGTGACTTCGGGAGTTCGGGCTCTGTCGACCTTTGTGATGATACTGCCGATGATGGGACTGCGGATACTGTTGATGATAATGACCACCTCTGCCGGCTCGAGGTAGTCCCAAAATTCGATTCTCTCGCTGCAGCAGAGCGTACAGGTCGGCTGGCGAAATGGGTGAATAGGATGAGGGTGAGGAGGGTGACGGGTGGTGGTGATTGTGGTGGTGGTGGTGGTGGTGACGAGAGTAGTGAGGATAGGAGTAGGACCGAGGATGCGAGTAGTACAACTGCTGCTGCTGTTGCTGCTGAGGGTGACGATAGTAGGGATCCATTCGAGCCGAGGGTGATGACAGGGAGGTCGGTACAAAGGTCGTGAGGGGCTGCTGTTTTCGGGAAGGTGAGAAGTGGAGAAAAGAAGAGGAAGTGGGCACATTAGATCTCAGTTTATTGCAGAGTAACACTTGAATTGAAAATTAGATTCCCTTTTTTTGCTGAAAGGTGGAATAGAAGGGAATATGAGGGAATAAAAGACAAGAGAAGAGAAAGAAGAAGAGGAAAAGGGTAATTGAAATAAAAACTGAAGGTGTTGTTAAAAACAGAACCGGAGAATCGAGGAAGGTAAAAGAAGAGGAGAAGGGAAAAAGTGAGAAGAAAAAGAGGGGAAAAGGGTGTAATCAAAAGTGTGTACGTGTCTATATTACTACTACTACTACCAAATTAGCACTACCAGCCACTACTACTACCACCACCAGTAAAAGGTTGGGGTCATCAAGCTAATCATCATCAAAATGGTAATCATCTTGATAATCGTTGGTATTACCCCAAGACCCGCTACGCTCTCGATCACGCTCGTGCGCTCGATACGTGGGCAGGCGGAGGAGGGCGTTCTGGCGGAGGAGCAGCACACGCACAATGGCGTCACCGTACAGGGGACGCACGGGGCGGTGGGAAGGAGGAGGGGAATGAGAGGGAGTGGTAGAAGTAGGGGTAGAAGTAGGAGTGGGACGCACCTGCTGACCACGACTTAGTAATGAGGAGGAACTGGAGCTGCTCTCTCGAGGCCGGCCGCCATCATCACGTTCGGTTTCGAGTTGTTGTTGTTGTTGCTGCTGCTGCTCTTGGTCCACTTTTCCCTTGGTCAGCTGTCGGGAAATAGAAGTTGGCATTTCCAGCGTCTGTGGCTGACCGGCTTCGTTGATGAAGGTAATAGGCAGTGGCTGTTGAGGCTGCTGCTGCTCGAGCGAATTCAGTCCGTTGGGCAGTCCTGGATCTTCTAAAAGAAAGGGAGGATTGTCCGATTCTTGAAGACTACTGTGATAAGGAATTGATAAGGGGGGTGATGATAAGAACGCCTAACCACTTACTTGAGACCCTTCATCTGTTCGGCGGTGTAGCTGGCGCGGCGGGCGCTGATGCCCCGGCAGTACGGGTGAAAGACCACTCGGCGGCAGTCGACGACGTGGGCGGCCGAGGCCATTGGAGGCAGCAAATCGACGCAAAGGAAAAGGACTGTCGTCGTCAGGAGAAGGAGGTGGTGGAAAAGTGTTCGGCCGCTTCGGCTTTGTGTCCTTGACGGTGGTGGTGCTGGGGCCATGGTGGTAAAAGAGGTGGCGAGAGTGGTTCTGCTTGAAAAGTTTGCTCAAAAGCTGCAACACTGCTTCTTCTTCTTTGAGGAAGATGATAATGACACCGACCGACCAACTCTCAAACGGCAAGTGACAACCGTTGCTGATCGTTTTGTAGAGCTGGCAAACGATCAGAGATGAGAGTGACTGTGATTTGGGCTGCTGCTGCTGCTGCTGCTGCTCTTGCTGCTCTTGCTGCTCTTCACTGTCAGTGTCAGTGAGTCAAGTCTGCCAGAAAAAAAATGCAAAGATCGAATCACTTGGGCACACACAGAGTCAGTGTTGATTTGCCTGGCAACAAAGAAGGGCAGGGGCAGGCAGTGCTGCTGTAGCTGACCAGCGGAGACAAACGAAAATGATAAGGGGAGATTGAGATATCGAAGAGAAGAAGGAGAAGGAGAAGAAGTTGACACTGAGTAGATGACACTAAAGTGACACTCACCGGTGGCGAGACGAGTCACTTTCAGTGGCCGTCGTTGTCGTCGTTTTGGTGTCTTCGTGTGCAGCAGCAGCAGCAGCAGCAGCAGCAGCCTCGTTCGCGTCTCCAGGTCTAATGAACCATTGAAAGATCATGCTCTCACCCGGAGCGGCGGCGGCGGCAGTTTTATTCTATTTTTCCATTAGGCAAACTTCATTATTCGATTGGGCGGAGGAGGAGGAGGAGGAGGAGGAGGAGGAGGAGGACAGTTTGGAGACAGCCTTTTGCACAGTTGCTGTCCGTGCTCTACTCTCTCTGTACTCTGATCGTGCAAGAGACGGTGCTGCTGTGGTCTTCTTTCACGCGTCGATGGTGTGAATGGACAGTAGACGACAGTAGCGGTGGTGGTGGTGGTGGTGATGACAACCGAAGAGGAGAGGGAGATAAACAATAATAATAGAATGTGTGTGTGCTTAGGTGACACGGGCCAATGAATCGAGAGCTGTCCGAGAAACGGCAGAGAAATAGAAAGAGAGAGAGAGAGAGAAGACCGTTACTCGGGCACGCAGGTACACACAGGCTGTTGTTGTTGCTGCTGCTGCTGCCGTTCCTTTTTATATGCAGACGGAATGAATGCGGACATGGCGAGAGACGGTGAGGAGGAACAGGTCGAGGTTGTGGTGGAGTTGTTGATGATAATGAAGATAAAGGTTAAAATGAAGATGAAGATGAGGCAGTGGTGGTGATCGATGCTCAGAGAAACAAACAAACAAAGCAGTGCAACGAACTTCACTCATTCATTGCTGCTGCTGCAGCATTCAGTGATGGCGGTGAACTGACGTCAAAACAATGCACTTTTCTTCTTCTTCTTCTTCTTCTTTCTTGTTCTTCTTTCTTCTTTCTCTTCTATTCCGTCCGTGTCCTTCACCGGTACGAGATGATGGTGGTGGTGGTGATGATGATGATGCAATCCGATTACCACCGCCACCACCACCGCCTTCTCCTCGACACACTAAAGTGCGAGATCTGTGCATCTCTCTATCACTCTTTATATCTCTTCCCTATCTTCTTCTTTTTCTTTCTTCTTCTTCCTCTTCTTTCTGCTTAGCTGCCGTCGCTGTCCTTCAACAGCAGCAGTCATTCACCTGTTGACATTGATGTAAAGATGAGGATGAGAAGGGCAAGAAGAAGGCAAACTCGGTGCAGATTAGCCAACTCTTCAGCTTGGCAATGGATTCCGCTCGTAATCAATCTGCCTCCGCGTTCTTGAGCTTTCTTGACCACTACCACCACTTCCTCCTTCCTCATCATCTGTTTCTCATTCAAATTTCTTCAATGCTTAGGTTTTTGTGCCTGTTTTCCCCGAATGCACCCACTCATCCCTTTTTTCTTTCTGCCAGGCCGTCGCAGTCGTCGTCGTTTCGATTAATCGTCGCTAGCCGCCAAGCCCAGTTTGAATGAAAAGAACTGTGTGTACTGTTGGTTAGTTAGCTTTGCTGGCGGTTGGCGGCTTACGACGAGTCGACCAGCATCAATCAACGACGGCGGTGGCGACGATGCTATATTTATTACGAGAGCTGCAATCAAATGAAAGAGATTGAGAAAAGGGAGAATTAGGGAGCTTACCGATGCTTTCTGGATTTCAGCCAAACCGAGGGAAGAGAGGAGTGAGGGGAGAACCGGAGAGCTTTTTCAGTCAAATTTGGGCTTCTTTTTGCAGCGGCGGCAGCAACTGCATTCCTTCCACTTTGGCTTCGCTTGGTAACTCCCGCTTGCACCCGAAAATACACCGGTTACTCAATTTGGCGATGCAGCCAGTGTAGCGGTGGTGGTGGCGGTGGTGTTGGTGTTTTGGGTAGTTTAAGGCACACACTCGGTGAAATCGTGTGCACTAAAGCTTCATCCACTCATTTGCCAATGTTTGAAAATCTTAAGGAGGGAGAGAGAGAGAGAGAGAGATAGAAGTAGAAATTGTCATGCATTTCAGAAGATGGAAACATTGGAGCAGAAGTAGAAACAGCAGTTCTTTGCTGTCAGGCAGGCAGACAGACAGTTCTCTTTCTCTCTCTCTCTCTCTCCGCTCAGTTCACCCAAACAGTTGCCGCTGTCATCATCAACACGGTTGAAGAGCCTGAAGAGAGAGAAAGAGAAGACAAGCAACATTACCAACACCATTACAGTTACACATCTTACCAGCGCTAGTGGCAACGACGACAAGTGTTGTGAATGGGACGATGGCGAGGATGAAGAAGATTCTGTTGGTGTCTTTGTACGATTAACTACGGATGCAGCAGCAACGGCCCGGTGATTTCGTGTAGACGTAGCAATGGAAAGTTGAGTGAAAGAAGAAGAAGAAGAAATGAGATGCAAAGAATTTGGTGGCGACGTTGGCGATGTTGGCGATGATGAGGAGCCAGGACGGTGCTCTCTCTCTCTCTCTCTCTCTCTCTCTGCTCTACTCTATTACTCCACTGAAATAGGTATCATTTTTCAGTTCGAAAAGAGGAGCAGCGGTTCAGGCGAAAGTGAAAGTGGAAGTTGTGGTGGTGGTGGTGGCAATTTGGTCAGGAGGTTTCTAGATGTACAGTGTCTGCGCCGAGTCTCTTAAGAAGAAGTCTCTTGAGCAGCACTCTCCTCGGTAGAATCATTCCTCGCCCAGTCGCCGCTCCAAGTAGATCACCATCATCATCACCCGTCGCTCTTTCTCGGTGAGTCTTTTCTTCCTCTTCTTTGGTGTTCTAAATTACAGTGACTTGGCTTGGCACAGCATCATCTTCTCTTGAAATCTTTCTCATCTTCTAACTTCTTGTTCTATTTCATCTTTGACCACACACAGTCCAAGCACACACACACATCTTCCCCACCAGTAAACAATGGCCCACTACGGTATTCAGGCGCACGTTGCCGCAAAGACGGCCTCGAAGCGATCTCCCGGTCTGGAGAAGGCCGTTCTTGAATGGGTCTTCTCGGTCATTGAGGAGCCGCTGCCCGAGGGCGCCGGCTACGAGGAGACGCTCAAGGACGGCGTCGTCCTCTGCAAGCTGGTGAACAAGGTGAAGCCCGGCGCCATTGACAAGGTAAGAACATGAAAGAAAGGGCTTAAAAATGGGTTAAAGAGATGTTAGAAATTAGAAATTAGAAAGACTTACCCGGTTCTTTACGCGAACAGATCGCCACCAGCGGCAGCGGCTACCTGCTGATGGAGAACATCAACAAGTTCCTGAAGGTGGCGCAGGACCTGGGCGTCTCCCACGACAACCTCTTCCGCACGGTGGACCTCTTCGAGAAGAAGAACATCCCCGAGGTGACGGCCGGCATCATCGCCCTCGCCCGTGTCATCTGCGCCGACCCCAACTTCAAAGGACCTCAAATTGAGAAGTGGGTCTTTGCCAACAACTAAGGTGGTGATGATGGTGATGGTGATGATGAAAGCCGATCAAAAGCCGCTTTGCCATCAGTACTAATAATCTCCGCAGAAAGAGCAGCGCGCACCTTTTAACCAGAAACTGGCTTTCTTTTCTTTTTTCTTCTTTGTCTTCTTTTTACGTTTTTTGTACCATTGTCACACAAACACACACACACCGATGTCTTCTTGATCACTTTATATTCGGGTTATCTTGAGCTGAAGGCGATTTGCAGCAGGCAGGCAGGAAGGCAGGCACCGGAAACCCCCAAGCACACACTTCCAAAAGAAATAAACGATAATCAACAAAAAATGTTTTGGGGGGGAGTGATGATGATGAGCACGAGAGAAAAAAAATGGCGGAAAAATCGAGAACTTTGAATTCGCACATTCACTGGAACGCCGTTCAGCGATGAGGTAACATGGAAGAGAGAAAGAAGAGAGAGAGCGAGAAAGAGGAGAGAAGGGAAAGAGGAGATCTGCTTTGCCGCACTTCTTTTGTTGTTGTTGTTGTTTGTACCTGTGCTATCCTGATGGAACAGTGGTCCACAACATCTTCGGGTGAATTCTTCAGGTGAAGAAGATACTCTCTTCCAGAGATATAAGCATCAAATATCAGATATCAGCGTACTTTCTTCATATCTTCTCTCATGGTCGCCCATCATCATCATTTGTCATCTTCATCAGTGTGCGGCAATTGACGCGTAAATGCGCTGCTGTTGTCATTTCGAAGCCCGCACCATTTCAATTGATTCCACCCATTTGCAGCCAATTATGGCCACTTAGTTGCTGCTGTTGTAGTGTTATTTCCTCCTCATTGCCTAATTATCGCCAATGAACAGGCTGCTCAAGCAAGAAGTCAGAAGATGATGAAAACGAGGAGCGGTCTGCTACCGTTCTGCTCCACCGCCAAAAACAGCAGCAGCAGCAGCAGCAGCAGCAGCAGCAGTCTTCTCGGGTGCCAAAACAGATCACTGAAAAGCTATCCTCATCTGGTCATCAGGACATCAAACAACGGTCGCCAAATTGAAAGACAGTTGCTTATGGAAAGCGGAGTTTCGGTTGCTGCTGATGCTGATGCTGGCACAGCGGCAACAACAACGACCATTCTTTCTCGGGTCGGTCGAAAAAAACGCTGCAGCTCATCATTATCATCACCGCAAACGCCAACTTTATCATCATCATCATTCTCTGTGATCGCCCATCTTTACTCATATTTACCGCTCATCTGTCTACTCGCACTTATCAACTGCAGCAGCAGCAGCAGCTCAACTATTCTTGCAGCTAATGGTAAGCATCAACAAATTCGTCAAATTCACTTTGCTAAATTCTACTTTCCTTATTCAAAACAACAACAGCAGCAGCAGCACCTTCTCGAACACCACGAGCCATATCATCTCCAACAACTTCAACCCCAACCCCACCACCGCCGACGTCCTGCATCATCGGCCGACTGCGAGAGTGCCTCGACGATGAGGACTGCTTCGAGGACGCCCTGCCGGCGGAGGTCGCCGGCAGGCCCCAGGTGCGGGTGATCGTCTCGAGCGCAGCCAAGGCAGCCGACGGCACCGCCGTCCTCGACCAGCAGGTCGTCCACTCGCACACCTTCCTCTCCAAAGCCACTCCTCCATTTCCGGACCTTCCAGAGGTCAATAATCAAAGGATGGGCACCTGCACCTGTCGCCAGGCGGGCAAGGACTGTGCGCGGACGAGGCGAGAACAGCAGGCCAGAGCATCATCATCATCCTCATCATCATCATCAAGTGACCAACGATCTGCAAACGACAACAGCAGCAATCGCAGCGGTAAGTAGTGCAAAGACAGAGCCCAGAAATCGAACTCTCAAAACACAAACAGAGCTAATTTAACTACTGCTTTTTCAGGCGGCTCCCCACCACACCGCCGATACCTCCTCAGCTGCCTGGTCCTCATTCTCTTCGGCGGCAGCACCATCTTCGCCGTCTACTTCTACGGCTTTCGCCACGGCCTGCTCCACCGGATCGCCCGCCGCCTCGGTCTGACGGACCGGACGCAGGTTGAGCACCAACTGCTGAATCGAATCTCCTCCTCCAACGGAAACGGCTCGCCAGAAACGCAGGCCGAAGACGAAGGCGCCGCCGCCGACTCGTCTTCGGCCGTCATCATTGCCTAAATGCTGATGAAATCGCCCAAGATAATGTTGTACAAAAGAAGAAGAGTGCTCAAGATTCTCCGACAATCCATTGTAAATAGACCGGAACCTTTCGCCTAAAGACAGCCAAGCTCTCTCTCCCTCTTCGGCGAGATTGTACAAATGTAAACACTAGGTTTGCTATGTAGCAGCAGTCCATTAAAAGTCCAGATCATCATCGGGGTCGTCCTCGTCAAAGTCATCAAACTGATCGTAGTGGTACACTATCTGACCGCCACCACCACCACCTCCAGCACCAGTGTTTGCAGCTGTTCCTCCCGTGTTTGGCTGGCTTTTCCTGAAAACAAATGACAAGTAGAAAGTGTTACTATTCTGGTCACAGACCAACAAAGACCACCACCGTACCTGGTGTAGGGCAGCACCAGACTGTCCTTTGCCTCCTGCTCCTCCCTCTTCAGCGTCAGGTTGAAGGTGGACTCGGGCAAGGGCGTGGTGGTGGTGGAGGTGATCGTGGTCGTTTCGCTTTCTTTTGTTGACTGGTCCTTTTGCTGCTGCTGCTGCAATTGCATCATCGCCACCTTGGCCAGCTCCTCGCCGGAGAGGAAGCGGACGATGCGGCCACCGCTCTTCAGCTCCATCTGAAGCTGAAGGTGCTCATGGCGTCGGGTCACCTTCAGGTGCGTCCGCGGGTGCTTCCGCCTCGCCAGCACCTGAACGTGAACTGAGCTGATGGAGCTGCCGCCGCTGCTGCTGTTTTGACCTTCATCACCGGTTTTCGTCTCCGAGGAGAGCAGCTTCACCAGCGGACAGGAGAGCTGAAAGTCGGAGGGCAGTCCTGCCCGAGGGCGAAAGTCAATCACCGCATTGGAGAGGTGGGAAAGTCTGAGGGGAAAAAAAGGGAGAAAGAATTTAGAAAGATGAATCAAAAGCTAAAAAGAAAGAGCTTCACTTACGCCAACTCGATGTACTGGTGCGAGGAAGCACCGAAAACGTCGGTGTGCAGCGTGAAGACGACGTGCGAGAAGGGCCGAGGCGGCTGGTGAAGTCGGCCGAGCCAGGCGGCCACCGCCTTCGTGGCCGCCTGCACCGAGGAGTCCTGCTGCTGCTCCACTTGTTTGGAAGTTCGATTTCTACTTCCGCTGGACATCGCCTCCATCAGCAGTGGCACGACAGAGTCGATTACCAGGACGGAATCACGGGAGGAGGAGGAAGAGAAAGAATCCGAAGACAACGACTGAGCTCGACCTTGGGCGGCCAGCTCCTTGAGGATGTGTTCGCTCTTTAGAATCTCCTCTTCTGGGCCAATATCGTCCGCGTCGAGCAGCAAAACGTTGGCGGTGCTTCCGATCCGGTTCGCCGCCACGAAGGCCTCCTTGTCGACCTCCTCCAGGCACAGAATCGTCAGGTGCTTTGAAGGTTGCTGTCTCTTCTTCAACTGATCTCCACCTCCTCCACCTTCTGCCCACCGTCTAATCAGGTGGCGTCGGTAGGCGGCCATCGAAGCTCTCGAAGCGAGGTCATCGAGAAGCGCCAGCGTCAGCGGCGCCAGCCGATTTGAGTCCTCGAGCAGCGACTCCAGCAGGCTGCCGCGCTCCTTGATCAGTGCGCTCTTGCTGCTGTTGGAGAACGATGATGACATGCTGTGATGATAATGATGATGATGATGACAGCTAAAGAAACAGAGAAGATGAAGAAGAAGTTAGGATATTCTCTTGATGGAAAGAATTTGATGATGATGATGGAACAGAATTTTGAAGGGAATGATGCGGCACGTGCCCGTTTCGGTTTGTTGTTGTGCATGTCATTTACGGATGAAAGCGCGAACTTTTTTTCTGATTCCCCGACAAGTCGTCGAAATGACATCTGCACGAAACTCATTTTCAGCCCTGCCCACTCCACAAAAATGGCTTCACGCCTCCCTACGCCAGCAGCATCTGTTCTCGTTGATTGTTGTTGGATCTCTCGCTCCCGGTCTTGCAGAGTTGTTCTAGATGTAAAGTAATTCAGCATTGTAATGTGTGTGAGTTGGTCAGTGCTCTCCACCGCTAACACTGATAGTGATAATGGTGAGATAACGGAGGGGTGATAGCATCAGAGGTCACAGACTACCACTTGTCTTTATCTGCTTTTTCTGAACACCAATGAACATTTGGGAGTGGCGGCCCACGTGCTCATCGGCAGTCTTCACTTTCCTTCCTGATTTGCTTGCTCACAGTGCGTCTGCAGCTTCAGTTGACTAAAGTGATTCGGTTTCATTGAAACGTTTGGCTTTGAAGTGGCCACTGGCCAGCTGACTCTTCAGTTTCAGTATTCTAAAATGACTTCTCTCTCTCTCTCTCTCTCTCTCTCTCTCTCTCTCTCTCTCTCTCTCTCTCTCTTTCAGTGACAAAACCAAGCGTTGAACCGACTTCAAGCGACTTTAATCAATTGAAATGTGTAAATGTGAAAAAGAAGGATCACCTTGGCTGGTTCGGGTAATAAAGGGAGGGGAATAGCAGTAGTAGTAGTAGGCGAATAGTATTACAAGACAGAGCAATGAGTTTAGAAGATGGCTGGAGATAGTGGTCGTCCTTCTTTCTCCTCCTTCTTCTAGGCAATAATCTCCTGAGCACGACTCTCCAGCTTGGCGGAGAAACCGTTCACGTCGTGGATCCAGTCCTCCAGGCGGACCTTCATGCCGCGAATCTGCTCCTTGTTGAGGACGCGCGGCTGCACCCAGCTGATGCGCACCGTGGCGGCCACCTCGTCGATGCTGCCGCGGACGAGGTTCTTCGAGAGCGCCTTCATCACCAGCAGCTCCACGTCGCCCACCGGCAGTCGGGTGGCCTGGGCGATCTCCGCGAAGGTCAGCAGGCCGTTGGGCGCCTTGAAGGCCATCTCCATCAGACAGAGGAGGCTGATCTTCTTGCGCATGTCAATCTCGTGGGCGGCCAGGTCCGTCTGCGCCGACCAGGCGGGCTTCAGCGCCTCGAAGGCGGCAATGTCGCCGCGGTTGAAGGCGAAGAGGAGGTCGCGCATGTAGGCGTGCTCCGGGCGCATCTTCGTGACGATCGGATGGAGCAGCAGCTCGCCGAAGTTGTAGACGTCCTCGCCGAGGATGGCGGCGAGGGCGAGGGTGAAGGCGCGGCCGGCCAGCGCCTCCTCCGACTCGGTCACGTCGATGCCGGCGGTGCCGCAGCAGCCGAGGAAGCGGAGGGCGTTGCGGTAGTAGTCGGCGTGGCTGCCCGCCTTCTGGTAGTACTCGCTGGCGAGCTGGTAGAAGCGGGCGTGCACATTGCTGACGCCCATGCTTTCGGTGTCGATCATCGCGTCGGTGGTCTCGATGATCTCCTTGGCGCCCTTCAGGTCGCCCGAGGCCAGCTTCAGCTGCCCGGTGAGGATGTTGCAGAGGATCTCCGAGAGGACGTCGTTCTTGACTTTTTCTGTTGTAAAAAAGTGGAAGGAAGATTAGTTAGATGAAGAGAAATACCCGAACGCCCCCTGACACTCCTACCCTTGATCTTCTCGATGAACTTGAGCTTCTCCTCGGTGGCGGGAATCTGCGCCACCACATTGGAGGCGATCTCCACCAGGGAGAGGTGCTTGATGCGCGACTCAAAGTCGACGATGAAGTTCTCGTAGAGCTCCACCAGGTTGGCCGGCCGCTCCTCGGCGATGAAGGCGAGCAGCTTCAGCGTCAACTGGTGCCAGAGCTTCTTCGTGTACAGCTCCTCGAAGGCGGCGTAGTAGGCCGCCGTCTGGGCGGTGATTCCCGCCGCCTGCTGCTGCTTCGCCAGGTAGTCGGACACCTTCTGAGCCATGGCTGGAGACTTGAGGAGGGAGTTTGGAGGTAGTAGAATGGGGAGGGTGTGTTGATCGAAGCGAATCAGGAGTGCTTTGTGTCGTCGGAAGAGTGAAGACTTCTTTTGTTTTGGCTGCTGTTGGTGTGTGTGTGTGTGTGTGTTTTGTGTTGCCGTAATCTGCTGATTCATTGACAGTGCCGGGCCGGCACACAGTGACTTGCTCAGAGGAGTAGCTGGCGTCTGTGGAGGGATGGCGCCACTGTGCCTGAAAGAGCGCGCGCATGTGACCGGCGCAACAGATTTGCTTTGCTCCCGTCAGAGTGACAGTTGCTGAAGAACAGAACGGTTGTTGACAGTTCTATCGCTTTCTTGCTTGTTTTCAACCTGAGAACTCTGCTTCTGCTTCTTCCTCTTCTAGGCCTCTTTTCTGGCAATGACAGCGGGCGACATGGAGTTCAGCCACAGCTCTAAATCCTCCAAAGCAAGCAGCAGCAGCAGCAGCAACAACAACAACAACCGAAACGGCAACGGCAAATCAAGCACCCCGAAGCAAGCCGATGACCACCATCTCCTGCCCGACATGCCCGAGGTGTTCCAGTTTCAGTTCATGCCCTCCGACCTGGAGGCGGTCCTCAGCGAGATCCTCGAGGGCAGCTCCGTCTCCACGGCGCTGTCCGCCCTCGCGCAGCACGTCGGCAACAACATCGAACCGGTGGGGTGGAAGGCCGTCTGGCAGCCGACGCCGGCCACCATTCGCAAGCTCGCCTTCCCGCCGGGGGGCATCTCGCTGCGCGTCAACGTCCTCGACGTCTTCTACCACTCGCTGAGCGCCTCAGTGACCGTCTCCGAGCTGCTCCACCCGCGCGTGGAGGCGCTGACCGAGGCGGAGAAGTGCGCCCTGCTGCCGCTCTTTCTCGGCCAGCGACAGTTCCAGCAGCGGCCCGTCACCGTCCACCTGCGCGAGCTGTACGTCATCTCAGAGAGCCGCGAAGACGCCCACTACTACAACACAGCCTTCCTCATTGAGCTGGTGCGCTTCTTTCACCGCCACGTCTGGCGCCCGTGGGACCACCTGGAGGAGGAGGGCGACGGCTCCTCGGCGGGCGCCCACTTCGTCGTCACCCGCCTGGTGCCCCGCCTGAAGATGTTCTGGGAGATGAAGAACGGCATCATCTCGAAGGGCTTCATCCGCCGCGTCGAGGCGATCCTCGCCGAGGGCACCGCCCTGCGCGATCAACTCGACGAGCTCACCGAGCGTCTGGAAACGCCCGCCATAGAACGTCGGCGTAAGGCGGCGGTGGTGGTGAAAGAGGATCTCCTGGGCGATGACGATGAGCCAGAAGAAGGAGATGATGGTGATGGTGATGAATCGGCCTCAGAGGGCGGCGACACTGCCAGCGAGACGGACGCCCGCGCCTTTGTCCTCCTGAAGAATAAGCTGCTGGAGCTGGAGCGGGAGATGGCCATCATCGAGGACGGCCTGACGCGAAGCCTCTACCACGAACTGCTGCCGCACAAGGCGGAGCTCATCAATGAGGATGAAGAAGAAGAGGGGGAAGAGGACATTGTGAAACCTCCCTCCAAGACCTTTCACCTCGTCACGAAAAACTCCACGCTGAACACCATCTCCGTGGCCACTGCCAAGCTGACCAAGGTGATCGGAGTGGTATGTGTACTGAGATTGATCCTTTATGCTTAATCGCCTGATGTTTTACTTTTACTCCTCCTCCTCCTCAACTCTGCAGAACAACTCGCAGTGCGACCTGCCGCTGAAGGTGCACCGCTCGCTGCTGCTGGCGCTGAGCGCCGCCTCGCCCGGCGACACCATCTTCCTCACCGGGGGCGTCTACCACGAGCCGCTGCCCTGGCTGACCAAGGCCGACCTAGAGATTGTGGGCATCGACAGCGAGGTGACGCTCTGCTCGCACGTCGACTCGGGCGACGTCCTCCTCTACGTCGACCTCCCCGCCGGCGGCACCCTCCAGCTGACCAACCTCACGCTGCGGGCCGCCCACCAGCTGAACCACCTGCTGGTGCTCAAACGCGGCCACCTCCAGCTCAGTCGCTGCCGACTCGACTGCGCCGGCCTCACCACCGGCAAGGCCGTCCTCGTCGTCGGCGGCGGCGGCGGAGGCGAGGGCCCAACTGAGGCGGAGGCCTTCTTCAAGAAGGACGCGCAGACGGTGGTCACTGGCAGCCAGCTCTAATTCTCCCCGTTTGTTTCTTTGTTTCTTTGTATATTCTTTCTTCTTCTATTACTTAACCTTACTCCTCTTCGGTGAATCTCAAGGCAAAACGCCCACTGTATTTCTATGTAATTGTCCAATAAAATGAGCTTTTGAGCCATAGAATCATGAGTATTTTGAACTTTTTTAAAAATGGGGGATAATTTCCATGATCAAGTTCTTATCAAGTGATCGTTCATCCGACAGACACTAGATGGCAGCAGGGGTTCCACAAAGTTTATTTTCCTGGTTTTCTGAACACGAGAAAAATAAAATTCATGGACGATTTTTTGACGCCACTTTCAAGATGGCGACGACGGTAGCGTTCCTAGCGGACAACATCAGAAACAGCCCACTTTTATTGATCAATTCTGTTTATTTTTCAAATAGGCGTTACTTGGGCCTGGAACGTAGTAGAAAGCTCAAAGTTGCTTTTAATTAAAGCCAAAAACTTGGTGTACAATTTGTGTGTAAAATAAATTAGTTTTGACAAGTTTTGGTGTAGTAAAAGTAAGACCAAAAACTTTAAAACTAGATTTCATAAGAAAAAACTTGTCAAAACTAATTTATTTTACACACAAATTGTACGCCAAGTCTTTGGCTTTGATTTAAAGCAACTTTGAGCTTTCTACCACTTTCCAAACCTAAGAAACTCCCTTTTGAAAAATTGACAGAATTGATCATTAAAAGTGAATAGTTTCTAATGTTATCCGCTAGGAACGCCACCGTCGTCGCCATCTTGAAAGTGGCGTCAAAAAATCGTCCATGAATTTTATTTTTCTCGTGTTCAGAAAACCAGGAAAATAAACTTTGTGGAACCCCTGCTGCCATCTAGTGTTTGTCGGATGAACATGACAAAAAAACTTGACGATTCAGCACCAAAGTAGGGTAATTTTCAGAAAATCAATCCCGTTTTTACTACCCAAATTAATCCAAAGTAAAAGAAACTTTTTATTGGTATTCCGTGGACACTAAATGAAAGAATAAATGTGGCTGTCCGTTTCTTGCAAATGATTCTTGCCTAAAAGATGATGATGATGATGATGATGAATGGAAAAATAAATGGCACATAAATAAGTGTAAAAAAGTAGATGATGGTGATGAAAAGATGAAGGTGGGAGTGAGCAAAAGTAGAGCAAAAAGGTGTAAGGAATGGTAAACGGTTAGGTAGGTACTAAGAAGGGAAGTGTGTTGGCAACAGGTGGCTGGTTCACTGCTGATCACTGGTGATCGTAGTCGACAAAGACGCGCACCACGTCGCTGGAGTACTTTCTCTGGTGCGGCATAAAGTAGTAGTCGGGCTGCATCGAGTACGACTGACCACCACCGCCGCCACCACCACGACCATTGGAATGTCGGTGATCACGGTGGTGGTGATGATGATGGTCTTCGTGTTGATGACTGTGGTTGTGATGACCTCGACTTCGGCCATTCGTCTGTTGGTGCTGCTGCTGCATCAGCTGCTGCTCGTACTGCCTTCGGTCCAGACTGGGGTGATAGTTGGCAGCGTAGTGCTCCTGATGATGACCCCTTCCCGCTCCTCCTCCATAGTTCTTGTGGAGACTGTTTGACTTGTTGTGCCCATAGCCATTAGCGGCTGTGGCCACCACTCCGTACTCCTCGTAGCCATTGTATCCGCCGCCATTGTAGTGCGGCTGCTGATGGTGCTGATGGTGGTGGTGGTACTGCTCTGCCACTGCACTGTTGTACTCCTTCCATTGTTTGTCGACGTTATCCTGTGGGAGAGAGAGAAAGAGAGGTGAGACAGTTTTAATATGGAAGCCGGTTAGCTGTCTTCTTCTTTCGTTAGATTGTCTCCGCTGATCTCTTCTTCTTCGGTTGACTGTATTTATAGCCACCAGCAGCAGCACAGCACTTACTTTCTCATCGAGGTAGCCGTCCTCTCCGGTGCGCAATCGGTCGGCAAAGCTGCCACTGCTGCCGTTATCGTCGCCATCCCGTCCACCGTTGCACCGGCAGAACATGCACAGTGCCTGGATGAGGGCGAGGAGGACCAGGGCGCTGATGCCCACGCCGATGATGATCCACTTCTGCTCGTCGTCGGTGAAGCGGGAGCTGAAGCCGATGCTGTTCAGGGCGCTGTCTAAAGGGGTGAAATGATGTTAAGATTTTTGAGAAAATTATTTTGGAACTTGTAACTTACTGATCCAGGCGACCAGCCGTCCTCTGTTGTCGTCCTTCCGCACCACCACCAGGTAGCCGCTGTCCACGGTGAACTGCGATCCAATGCGCTGGTCCCGAATCACCGAACTGAGCGCCAGTGTCAGCGACTGCGTGTCGTCGCCCTGCTGCTGCTGCTGCTGCTGCTCCTTGTTGCCACCAACTGAAGCCTTCTTCGGCGCCACCGTCAGCTCAAAGATGACCAGCGTCGGCTGGTTGTGTTCATCTTTTGTGGTGGTGGTGGCGGTGGAGCTGTCATTGACGGCCACCACCTCGCTCACCTCGAGTCGGCGGACGCGGTCAAAGAGCAGTTTCAGCTCCTGGTAGAGACTCGCCTCGAGGGTGGCCAGCATCGCCTGGTACTCCTCAGAGTGCACATTGTTGTTGTCATTTTTGCTGCCAATGAGCTGGTTAAAGTGCAGCATCTTCAGCTCGATTCGGTAGAGGCGAGTGGGGTGCTCGTCTTCGGTGCTGGTGGTACTGTCGCCTGTTGGCTCGCTGTAGCCGTGCACCACTTCATTACCACTCGCTTCACCACCGCCACCATTGTCGTCTCCGGTGGTCGTCTTGGAGGTCGTCGGAATGACCGAGCTGCTGCTGCTCGCCCCTGCCGCTGCGCCGGCACTGCTCGGCGTCGTCGTTGAGGCGCTGCTCTTTGAGGACTTTGAGGTACTGGTCGGCGCCATCGTCGTCGTCGAAGATGATGAAGAGGAGGAGGAGGAGGAGGTACTGATGACCGCCGTCGTACTAGAACTAGGTGGTCGACAGCTTCTCACGCAGATCCGCCGCTCGCTGACCACCGGCGTCGCCTCGTGCTTGCGAATGCGCTTGTTCACTGCATTGAAGACGCCGCCCATCACCGGGAAGACAAAGTAGGGACAGGCGCTGTCGGAGAACTGGTAGTCGCGGCTGTCCCCCGTCTGCCGGGGGCGGCTGAACTTGAGCGTGGTGATGCCGTTCTCCCGCCAGGCGGTCTGGTTGTACAGGTTTTGGATTGGGTCCAGCGGCGGCGCCTCGTACGCCTGCAGCCAGCTGTCCATGAGGAAGAAGCGGCCACTGAGGAAGAGGGGGGGGGGAAAGATGGAAGTTTAAGGTTAAAGGTTCTAAAAAGCTAAATCATAAGCTTTCATTTCGCCTACCTCTCCTCAACCAGCCCCAAAATGGCGTCCGTCTCCGGCATGTGCTGGTTCTCCGAGAAGCCAATGCCCGTCCACTTGTTGCGGTTTTTCGTGCTGATGGTAAAGACGATCTGGTCGTCCTCGTCGCGGTACTCCCACGCCGCTCGGTAGTCGCAGCTGACTGATCCGGCCGTGTTTGGTGGTGAACCACAGTCTGGTGGGTGTTTCCACTCGCCTCGGCACTGCTCCGGGTTCTCGTAGGAGGTGAACGAGGAGGAAGAGGAATCGAAGTCATTGCCTTCTTCTACTGAGGAGGAGTAAGATTGAGCGGTGATGGCACTGAGGAGTTGAAGAGAAAAGCAACACCACCAAAAGAACCTCCTTCTTTGGTGGCCACTGAAAATTGTCCTGTGGACACGACACAAAAATGCTCTTTCTGATGACTGCTTCATGGCTGCTGAAGAAGAAGGAGAAGATATTGCACAGACTATTCAACAACAAAAAGGATTGCACTGAAATGAAACACTAGTGCTGAGAATGAGGAGGAAGCAGAGGAGGAATTAGTGGTCACAGGGAAAGTAGGAGAAGAAAATGTCGTTCAAACATTGTGAGACTGTGTACGGTAGTTGTCCCCGGCAACGTTTGTGAGATAACTGAATGGCCGCCTCACATCTTCGTACTACTACCAAAGATTCACCACCTGCAAACGGAAGCAGGAGAAACACTGAATGAACGGAAAAGTAAGGAGGAAAGAAGCGATGATCTTTGAGCAGAAAATGGTGATGAAGAAGAAGAAGATGAAGATGAAGATGAAGCGTCGACGATGACGAGGGCGATGAGGAGGACGAGGACGACGACGATTGGTGAATACTAAAACTGGCTCCTTCTTCCGAACTCAGTCAGCGAGTTGTATGCTGGCGGGCAATGTTGGAGCTCAATCAGCAGCAGCAGCAGCAGCAGCTCGCCGTCGATCGTCGTCGCATGTTTTTCCACTAGTTTGTATTATCGCCGCAAATACGCTTCGACTTCAGCATTCCAATGGAGAAGAGAAAATCGAGGACAGGAGGAGGAGGACGACAGGCAGCAGAAACAGTTTTGATCAAGCCTGCCAAACGACGAGTTCTGAAGTGAGCCGAGACGCGGGATCACACTGCGAGTTGTTCTGATCGAGATGTATCGAGAGCTGCTGCTGCTGTTGAAGTTAAAGCAGGTGAATGAGCAGTGGTGGTCGTGGTGGATTCGATTGGGGAGAGGGACTTCAGCTACAGCCTCAGCTTCAGCTGGCGCAGACAGTTACAAAGACTGAGGAGAGAGAGATGCAGTGAGTGATAGGCAGTCGTGCTAAGGCTGCTGCTGCTGCTGCTCGAGCTCTTCTCTTCCCTTCTTACGTTAGTTGGCAGGGGACAGCTCCCGGAGCTGCTGTCTGTGACTCAACTCGTAGTCAGTGAGAAAGAGAGAGAGAGAGCACTGGCATTTGCCCTGCCACCTCGTCCATTCATTCACCACATACCACCGATGAACAGAGAACAGACGGGAACCTGTTTGGGCAGTGGAGAGAGGCACTTGTTGCCGCTTTGCCTCCTCTTCTCCTCTCTTTTCCTGCGCTGTCTTGGGCGCCATGCGAATGTCTCGCCAACAGTTACCGCTACCATCACCTTCAGACAAAGTGCTGTTCAGCAGCTATTGCTGGCTACTCTATTCGATAATACTTCGGATGATGCTGCTGCTGCATCTTACGACGAACTTGGAGTTGCCGCCGGTGGTGGTGGGAGAGAGGGAATGCAGTGTGGAAGGAAGTAGGTAGGGGAAAGAAGTGTCTGTTAGCAGTGAGTGTGCAGTTGACAGTTGCCCGGCTACTGCTGCTGGCACAGTTAATTACCTGCGAATACCCACTTTTTTTGTTGCCCCTTTCCTTAATCGACGACGACGATGACGAGACCAGTGCACAGCCACTGAACTGCTTCTCCTCGGCCGATTAGTGCACGCGGAGAGAGCTTGTTTGCTTGCTGCTGCCTTTTTGAATATCTCCTTCTCCCTCTCTCCTCGGACAGATCGATTACGGTTAGTTTGCAGTTAGTTGTGACTCCACTCGAATGGAATGGACTCAATCAGGCAGGCTGAATGAGGCTAGAGAGCGAGGTTGGGACTGCAGGCCAAACTAATGATGGATGTGTCTGTGTCTGTGTGTATGCATCGGAAACGAGACCACCACCACAAACAAAAGTAAACATGAGCACATATATGGAAAGCGGGAGTTCGGTGCTGGCCAACTAACTACTGGCCGATCCCTAAGAGAGAGAGAGAGAGAGAGAGAAAAGAGGAGAGTAGAAGAAAAGAAGCAAAAGCAGAACAATTTAAGCTGTACGAACCGAGGTTTCTCTTTCTCTTCGGAGCTCGGAGTCTTCGAACACAATCGACGCCTAATTGGACGTGTGCTCATCAACTTCGGAAAGAAGGAAAGATTAGCAGTACTGCTTTTGTGGTACTTATTAGCCAGTTGGTGGTGGTGGCGGTAGTCTCCTCGAGTAAGTCAACAGTGATCGACCCAGTGATCTGCTGCTGCTGAGTAAGACAATGATCACCTTAGGCTGACACCACTGGTCGGCTATTACCGTCATCGAGGTGGTGACCCAAACTGAAAGGCTTCCCTTGGCTTACCTTTTCCCTTCCCCTTCCTTCCTCACACTTTCCCTTCACAGTGTTCCCATGTTAATCGGCTTCTTTCTGCTGTTTTTCTTGCTTCAAAGTTGTTCCTCCTTGTTTTCTTCTCGGTGTGTTCTGCCCGAGATATTTCGTTGTTTTTTCACTTTTCACTTTCCACACACTGCAGTGTTCATTCACGTTTTTTTTTCACTTCGTCGTCTTCTTCTTCTTCTTCGTTTGCCGTGTGAGCAATATGGACGCCGGTGTGTTAAGTGGCCTGTCTGTCTCTGACTCTGTGAGAGTGGTTCATTCATTCATTGTATCCGCTTGTGTGGTTTTCACTTTGCTCAGTCAGTCAGTCAGTCATTCAGTCTGTGTCGGTAAAGCTGGTCAAAGTTTGAAGCTTGAGCTGCTGCTGCTGCTGTTGCTTGAAAGCTGTCGGCAATTAGCTGAATCCTTTCTTTCCTCTTCTGCTTCTTCTTCTTGATCGCTGTCGCCCGTTTGCTCGTGACTAGGCAATCAGCTGCCTGCCTGTCAGTCGATCGATTAATTAGCAAGTTTAGTCTGGTCAGCTGCAGCTTTATAGCTTTAGCTTATGATGACTATTAAAGCCGCCAAATATGAATGGAGAAGTGTGGATCAATGAGGAGACTTGAGACTTGAGTCTTGAGTTGAGTTGACGTATCAGAGGTGGATGACAGCGGCAGATGAGCTCAGCTGTTGTGTGTGTTTTATTTACGTGTACATCCGATCTGCACGAAGTGGAAGTTTTTTAGATGATGCTAAAGAGGAAGAAGAAGAAAGAAAGGGAAAGACTGACTCCTTTTGTCTTTAACTTTCTTTACTTACCTGTACTTACCTATTTACCTACCTGTCACTAAAATAGAAACACACTGCTGGTGCACTAGTTAGTTAGTGCACTCCACTCACTCCATTCACTTCCATTTTATCGCCTTTTTATTTAATAAGCGACTCTGGCGTGGAGTGTGAGTGAACGATAAGCAACAGTCGGGTGAAAGTCTACAAAAGTGCTTTCTGTCTGTGTTTGCAAACTGTACTCTCTTCCAAACGGAGTAACAATGAGCATGAGAAAATTGGCCGTAATTGAGAGAGAGGGAGGGAGTAAGTGAAGGAATGGCCAGTCAACTTGTGGTTGTGCTAAAGAGCTGAATGAACAAATGACTGAATGTGGTCAGTTACCGCTGATAAGACTGGGGCATGAATGAATGAATGGGTGAACGAGCCAAGTCACCAAACAGATGAAGAAGAAGAAAAAGAAGTTGTGACTCTGCTTCATTGTGCTAGGAAGTCCACCACCAAACAGTCGATCATCATCATCATCATCGCCATCATCTGAATGGATCGATTGGCGGAGGACTGCTGGATCTGTGGCCACTTAGTTATCATCGATGGTCGTCGTCTTTAGTTGTGGTGAAAGTGAATAGGTAGAGAGAGAGAGAGAGAGAGAGAGAGAGAGAGAGAGAGAGAGAGAGAGAG
>JAALOO010000155.1_pt1 | contig 58404 bp, 43 predicted proteins | sample 7257641 | NCBI WGS metagenome assembly JAALOO01 (sample SAMN14085613, study PRJNA598686) | mite metagenome | biome: ENVO:01001000; feature: ENVO:01001002; material: ENVO:01001226; isolation source: single female mite from University of Michigan culture on fish food culture... ...
CTCTCTCTCTCTCTCTCTCTCTCTCTCTCTCTCTCTCTCTCTCTCTCTCACCTTCTTTGCATGGCCTTTGTTTGGGCTGCCGTGCAAAGTCAATTGCTGCCCGGTGGTGGATAAGACAAACTTTTTTTTTCTCAAACACTGCACTATCACTTCACGGGTTAGTGCAGTGCACTGTGAAGAGGGCTAGTGAGCGAAAGTTTGCCGACTTTGTACAATATGATTGGTCACCATTTGATTGCCCTTTTATATTGTAGCAGCAGCAGCAGCAGTAGCACCATTATTCAACTGCCGCCGATGAATGGGGAAATAAAGTCTGCGCTACAACAGCGCGCAACAACGTCTGCCAGCAACAGCACAATAACATAAATCGCCAATTTGAAGAGTGCTCATTTGAAACGTCAAAATGGCTACTTGCACTTCTTTTTCTTTCTTTTTCTTTTCGGTGTTTCAAAAGCTATCCAGGAAGATTTAAAAGTTGCTGCTGAAAAAAGCTATGTGAAAATGGAGGCGATTTCTTTTCATCGCCTAAAACGGCTGGTGAAATCTGACCGCTGCTGCCAAATCTAGAAGCTGCCAAAAAGCGCCAAAATAAGAGCTGCATCAAAGTTTCTTTCAAAAAGTTCCCACCATCTCCCACTCATCTAATCAAACACTTCAAGTTTCAACCAGTCAGTCAGTCAGTGATTTTTTCAAGTCACTGTCGATAAATCATCAACACGAGCTGCTCACATGAGCTGCTGTTTGCTGTTTGTTGTTCAACTAAAACACACGCCACGCACGTTGTGAATTCAAACCCGGAGAAAATCAAATATCAAATGCAAAAAACCTTCAGAGGAGCAAGAGCAAGCAGAAAGAGAAGTAGTGCATTTCAATTATCGATCAGAGGCAGCAGCAGCAGCAGCAGCAGTCATGATACGAGTGTGGTAATAATAATAATCCATGCACTTCACGAAAACGACGACGACGACGACAAGCTTCACTTCACTTCACCTCCAGTGCATGTTCATGCTCCTAATTTGGAGGCGACTGCCGTCTTCTTCGTACATTGATCTGTTGGTTTGTGGTTTCTTGCCATCTCTCTCTCTCTCTCTTTCCTTTTCTCTATCATCATCTCCCATCTAAACGAGCAATTTGCCCTAAACTATAGCCTTTCGCCTTCAATCAATCAGACATTGACATCAGAGCAGCAGCACCGACCGACCGACCGACCGACCGACAGCAGTGAACAAATCAGAGCACAGTACAGCAAACAGTTATCTGAAAAAAAGACGGAAAACCTCTCGTCAGTGCTCGTCGTTCTGGTAGTGAAAAGGAGGCACACACGCGCGCGTACAAACACTTGTAGTGCTGCTGTTGTTGTTGTTGGGGCAATTAATTGGCAGTAATTGCGACGGGAGCCACGGCAGCAGCAGCAGCCACCGCTGCCAAACAGAAGCCAAGAAATGCCATCAAATTAATTAGCACGAGCTGTGTGTTTCGACTTGTGGTCGGTGTCGGTGTGCTTTCTGTGCTTTTCTGGCCATTGTCTTGGATGATACTACGCGGCGACTGCCGAGTGAGAGAAACTACTGTCGATTGGCACAGTGTGGTCGTCAGTGGTTGTCTTCTTGTATTACTGCTGCTGCAGTTGCTGTTAATTGGTATCGGCTATTAAGAAAGGAACAGGAGAAAAAGGTATGCGGCAGTCGACACCGAAACCGCAGCTGATATTGATATTGATAAAGGAAGCTTACCACCACCACCACTGTTTTATTAGTTGGCCGTCATTGAGCTGTTAATTGGCGAGGTTGAGGAGAAACAGAAACAGTAGCCTGATTTTTAATTGACTTTGTAGGCATTTTTTCTTCTTTTTGAGTCTTGCGATTTGATTACACAGAGATGAGCTGCTGTGTTCAGCTGCTAGTGCCGTTGATGATGATGATGATGAAGATGATGATCATGGCGATGGTAATGGTATGGCCGATTTATGGATGACTTTTGGGTCATTGTGATTATCGACAGCTCCCCAAAGTCCAATAAATCGTAGGCATACCGTTTTCTCTTTTCTCTTCTAACCTTTTCTTCTCACTTTTAGAAGAAGGCAAACACTTTAAAAACAAATATTTATACTTCTCTTTCTTCAGCCTGTCTGCCTCTTCTTAAAAATATCTCCTTTAAAGAGTGGTGATCTTTAAAAAATCATTATCATCTCCTCTTCTTCTTTCCTTCTCTCTTTCTCGGTTTGTCTTCTTCTTCAGTCCAGAAAGGAAGCCAAAGAAAGAGCAGTGGACATTAGCGGCAAACACTGTAGCTCTTTATTCATTCATTCATTCATACACCGGAGACAGTGGTGGTGGTAGTGGTGGTGATAACGGATACGACGAGTACGAATGAATAAATGAGAAGATACAGCTCCCTTGTAGTCCTCGGCGAGACATCTTTTTTTGCCTCAAGTACACTTAGAGTATGCAGCCACAATACAAACAACAGCGGACTTTTTCCCTCCATCTTTAGCGGCATCATTAGGTGCTGACTGAAAAAGGCAAAAAATGATAAGTTTTAGTTTTCTGAGTCTTTGGAGGATCCTGAAGGCACTATGCCAATCTTTGCACTGAAGCTAAAACTTCCAGATTTCTTTGCAGTGCTCTTTCATTAGGTGTTATTGTCACCGATGTTGCCGTTTCGGTCGTTTGCATCAGTAAACTCCTTTTCTTTTTTTAGTCACCTGATTAAGCCTGGTGACTGCCATCCAGCCTTTTTGTTGCCTGTTAAGACTGTGTCCCATCTTTTTCTTCACGCTAATACACCTTTGTGATTCTATTATCCTCTTTTTCCATTGAATGATCAATAGAAAAAGAGAGGGAGGCAAAGCAAAGCTAGTGTCTCTGCTGATGTCCTTTCTTGGGCTCACTTTCGGCCACCTTTTTTGTCTTTTTCTCTCGCTCTTTGACAATGTCTCTCTTTTTCTTTGAAAAACAAAAGACAACAGCCAGCACAGTGGCCCCTCTGCCGCCGGTGTCGACAACAAACACAGAGCACAGCAACAGCAACAACAACAGCACACATCGAGTCGTCCCAGTCAGTCAGTCAGTCAGTCAGTTTTTTCATCATCTTCGAATTGATACTTTTTTTGCCTTCACCACCACCACTAGTGTGCGACAATAACAGTGAAACCGGCTTCCAAAGATAGCCGTCGCCGACGTCGTCGTCACTTCTGTGTTTTCCTCACACACACACACACTGTTTCCAAAGCAGATCAGCGGGAGAGAGAGGACGGGAAAACGAGCAAACTCCCGAACACTTGTTGCTTTCACTAATGCAATAACGGCGGCGGCGGTGGCGTCGAAGAATGTCTATATTAAGACACTCGCCTTCTTCGCCGTCGTCGTCACTGATCGGCGTTGACTGACTCATTGACTGACTGACTGACTGACTGACTGAAAGATACGCAGTTCGAGTGCATGGCACTACTGCTACTACTGGCTACATCGAACAACACGTCAGAAAGGTAGATCAACCGACGACGACGACTGCTCGAAGCTTCCTCTCTTCTAGGAAAGACCTGGTTGCTAAGCATTTGACGCGGGTATTGTTGTTGCTTTTACCTGTTTGCACGGGTTTGCACTTGCTGAGTTTGCAACAGCTAAGCTGTTGGACATTTGTGCAGTTGAGCTGCTCGTTCACACTAAATTGTAGCACAAAGACATTGCTGGTGGTGGTGGTGGTGTCTTTTTGTTTTCTGGTGGCTCTTTGGTCCACCAGAGCTGAACTGAACAAAATGATGACTGATTTGCCGTGAAGTAAGTCTGTGCGAGCAGCAATTTCGGGTTTGCACACACATCCGTTTACAGCCTGTTTGTTGCGGCTTTGTTTGCTGCGCGCACTATTGTTGTGCAACAGGTGGTCGGATTGTAAATTTTGAAATTGCTGCCGCTGCTTTTCCTTTTTTCCGTTTCTTTTCCATTCCCTTTTTCTCCGGTTATCTCTTTTGAGCATTTTAATTTAAATTATCACTCTTATCTTATTACGCTTTCTCTCTGCCCTTTCAGCAGTCCTTTCTCAGCAGCTTTCCTCTCACCACCATCTTTCCTTTTTCACCACTAAAAAGCAGCCGTTTTCCCTCTCTTCACTTTCAATTACACGCTTCACTCTTACTTCTTCTGTTGTTGTGGTGGTGGTGGTTTGTGGTTTCTGTAAAGTGGTCTCAGCTGCTGCTCATTCAACGGGTGCTAGGGGAAAGCAACAGCAGCAGCAAAAGGGGGCAAATTAAATTATAAAGTCTCTCAAAAGGGGCGATTTCAGAGGGCGATTGTTGTTGGGGTTTGCAAAGAAAAAGAGGAAGAAAGCTGGAACGTCACTTTTTGACCAGTGCGCTTTTTTTCTTTTTTTTTCATTCTTTCTTGACTTTTCTACCTTTTACCTGGCTCTCGGTGATCAGTTAATCCGGTCTGACATTGTCGGCCTGTTGCTGCTCTTACGGCTGTTCTCTCTCACGACCAAAACTCTCTGACTGACTTCAGAGCCGGCTTCAAACTCTTCGTCTTCTTCTTCTTCTTCTTCTCCTCTGACATAATTTCTCCACACACGTTCACTCAGTTCTCTCCTCTTTCTCTCTTTCCCTTCTTTAGTTTCTTTCCCGTCCGTCAGCGCTGGTCGGTCGGTCGTCCGCCGTTCAGTTGTCCGACAGTACTTGAGCGGTGAACACACACACACACACGGAGTGCACGTAAACGAACGAAGCTGTTTTTTTTGGTTTCGTAACTTTCCACTTGCTGAGATTACTTTTTACTTTTTTGTGATCAGTGCACCGACTATCATCACCAGCGGCAGCGGCATCAGCATCAGCATCATCATCAGCAACCTTCTTCTCTTTTCACATTTTCCCCGGTCTTATTTTTATTATTAATTGAGATCCACGGCAATTTCTTTTCACCCTATGACCGTCTTGCATTTCTGCATTGCTGCTCGTTCTGAACTCTGTTACACTGTTTCAACTGTTGATTTCTCCTTCAACTTTTTTTATTTAATGTATTTGCTCCTCCAAGCCCCGTCGATTAGTCGACCAACTCTGTCTGACAAACTGACTGACTGACAAACTGGTGACCGCCTAATCATCATCATCGCCGACGACGACGACTTGTTAAGTTCACCACACACTAGACTGCTACTTTACTGATGGTAGTCTACTTTTTTTGTTTCTCCTTTCTTGGTCTTCTTCACCACCACACTGTGTGTGTGTGTCATCTATCATCATCATTTGGCAATAGTAACCAAATTTATGCCATCGCCAAGAGCGACCAGCTGACCTGGAGAAGAGACCTGAAGCTGAAGCTGAAGTGAACTGGCCAATTGGCAAAACAAAAAAGAAGAAGTGCAACAAGTGCAACAATCTCGTCAAAGTCAGCCGTCGTTGCCTGCCGTTCACAATCTCTTGCCTGCAGTTCTGGTCGTGGTGGTGGTGTGATCATTAGAGCTCCTCTTTCTCTCTCTCTCTCTCTGGTTTCTCCCTCTCCAGTGCTTTCTTTTTGTTCTGACCTACATTACGCGTAATATGATTTTTTGGCGGTGAATCAAACGACGGCGACGGCAGCAGTGACGAACTCGTCTGTCCCCAACTGACTGATTTACCACTCTCTTTCTTTTAACCTTTTCCACCACCACCACCACCACTGCTGTGCTTTTTCATCCCCCATCTCTTCAATTCAGCAGCAACTCATCCCCCTCTTTCAGCAGAAGTAGAAGTCGAAGTCCTCGAATGTTATGCAATGTAATGCAAGTGTGTTCTTGCCGCCGCTGTTGTTGTTTCTGTTTTGGTGGTGACTGTGTGTCTGTTGACTGGCTTGACTGACGAGACTGACAAACTCGTGGCCGGGCTCGTGCCACTCCACAAGGCACGTCGGGATGATGTCCATTGTGCGTTGTGTCTTCTTCGGCTTCTTCAACTCTTCTCCTCTTCTTCTGAAAGCAAAGACTGCTGGGCGCCCGCCAACGAAATCACATTCGCCAGCAAAGCAGACAACAACAACAAACGCCGCAAACTAAGCAGACGTCGTGACTGAGCTTCTTTCATTCACCTCCTGCTACTTCTACTTTTCGTCTTTTTCTTCTTTTCACTCACTCTCGCCATCGTCTTTCAGTGCAGCAGTTCAATGCAGTTCAGTGCACTTTTTTCTTCTTTTTCTTCTTCTTTCAAACTCTGCGTGAAAAGATTCTGTACTGGCCTAAAACACTATCACCTGTGTGCCTGTTTTAGCATTCAGGTGTGCAGCACATCGATGAGCACAGTTAAGATAACACCGTGAAAAAGGAGACAGAGAGAATCACTTGCACTTGAATTCAAAACGTGTATGGCGCCGTACTGCGCTGCATCTTACACTAGTGGACAGTCTTTCTCCTTTGAACATTACCTAACCAGCCTTACACTACTAAAGACTTCTTCTTCTATTCACCGTTCTTTTATCTTCCACTCGCTCATTAACCTTCAACGGTGTCGTTTACAGTTTGTGTGCTGAATGGACAGCAGCAGCAGCATCAGCAGCCAGCATGCTACAGTCGGCATCAGCTGTGACTGGACATCGCAACACCTCCTCCACTTCAACCTCTAGTTCTTCGTTCTACTCGAGCACGTACGGCAGTGGCAGCAGTGGTGACAACAGCAATGCCACTGGCCCCGGCTCACCAGGACTGATGGCCATGATTCAGCAGCAGCATCCTAACCATCACCATCACCATCACCACCATCCATCATCTTCTTCTTTACCTTCTTCACCTTCCTCATCCTCTGCCTCCTCTTCATCGACGACCACTGCGATGCACGATCATCACCACCACCACAATCACCTCCAAAAGGACTGCAGTCTGTGCTGGTCCTCCTCCTCCTCCTCCAACGGCAATGGTGGTGGTCACACGTACGCCAAGACGAGGACGATTCGCCTGCGGAGAAAGGATCAAAATACCTCGCTTGGATTCTCCATCAGAGGAGGTGAGTGCTGTTGCACTTTTTCAATTCCCTCTTTTTCATGCGGTCATCACAATGCGAATGACAGTCTCGCTCGTTTTCTGTTTAAAAAAAATTGACTCTCAATTCAGTTCAGTTCGACTGATTCAATTAGTGTCAAGGCGCACAGTCGCCGCCGCCGACTTGGACGACGTGGACTTTTTTCATCTAATTTTCCAATTGTCTAGTAGACTAGAGTACAAAGAGTTGCTGCTGTTGCTGCGGCTGTTTTGTTTCAACAATTTCAATTTCAAGCTCTCTCTCTCTCCCTTCTTTTCATTTCTTTCATTTAAAGATCTTTCTCGCCTTGATCTGTGTTGTGGCCGCAAAGCACACACACACACACACACACAAAGACATGAACGGGGTTTAATTTTGCGTCGTAGAAAAATAGAAACTGAAACTTTTGAAACAATGACACTGTAGCTCAAAGTTTAGTTTTATTAGCCATTTTGTTATTTTGACCAAAAAGTAGACAACTCTTCTTATTAGATAAAAATTTGAGAGCAGCACCCTTCTCAAAAGGCATAAAGTGCTTCACTCCGGCACTCAATCAATTTAATGGCAGCTACTGACTACTACAGCAAATCGATTTAACAAAACGAAACAAATAGTCTAAAAGCAAACACTAGCTAGCGAGGCATGCGAGATTTACTGCTCTTTACTGCTGATCATCATCATCATCATCATCATCATCATTTGCTTTTCTTTTTCCTTCCACAGGCTACGAACACGGCATTGGCTTCTTCGTCAGCGAAGTTCAGCAGCAGTCACTGGCCGCCAAGAAGGGACTTTGTGTAAGCTTTTGGCAGTGTCATTTTGATCATCATTCTTTCTCTTTCCCTCGTTCTCGTTCTGCTCTATTCCCTCTCTTCTCTTTTTCCAAACGAATTAAACCTCCCTCTTCCCTACTACCCTCAATTCACTACTTGGCTGCCTTTTGGCCTGTTCAGTCAACAGGTTAATTCTTCTACTGTCTATCCCGATCATCCGTTTTTCAATTTTCGTTGTCTTCAGTTGTCTTTCTTCTGTCTTTTTTCTTCTTTTTCCTCCTCTTCTGTCTGCGCTCTAATTGCCAATGCAAACTCTGCTCGAGCGGTTACCCCGCTGTTGCAAGTGCAGCAGCAGTAGCCACTTGATCTAATCTCTCTTCCCATTTCCCATACTCTACTCTCTTTCTTTCTTCTTCTTCTTTTCCACTGCTAAGCTCTAATTATCCCGTCAGTGACCTTTTGTTTTCCTGTGTCCCACTACCACTACCACCACCACCACCACCACTACCTCCATTACTATTACTGTCGATCATCGGTGTTCAAATTGGAGGTCTTCCTCTTTCTGCCTGCAACGGTACCATTTACCCCCTGTTCTTTCTTTCTTTCACCGCAGGCCGGCGACCAGATCCTGCAGATCAACGGCTTTCCACTGGAGCGCGTCGTCCACGAGGAGGTGGTGGCGCTCATTCGCCTCTCCTCCAATGATCTCCACCTGCGCGTCCGCTCCACCGGCCTCGTTCCGCAGAAGGCCAGTCCCGGGGAGGCGTTGACCTGGAAGCGGCTTCATTCGGCCCTCACAAACGCCACTAACGCTAACGCTGGAAACGGAGCCTCCAACAACGGTGGACTTTGCGGAACGACCTCCGCCTCCAGCGAGGTGAGCTCCTTTGTCTTTACGCGACCTCGCTCCGCCGCCTCGGACTCCTTCACGCCCTCCTCCTCGGCCTCCACCACCACCTCCTCCTCGAGTGAGGAGAGCAACCTGAACCACCTAACGCTCTGTGATCATCACCACCACCACCACCATCACCCTCATCATCATCAAGACCATCACCCAAATCATCATCACCCCCACCACCACCACCACAACCTATCAGGCAGCTCCGAGGAGAGCAGCTGCGGCGAGGGGATGATGACCTGCAGTTCACCCCCACCACTTCCGCTGCCACCAACACCGCCACCACCACCACCTCCTCCGCCTATTTCCACCCTGCCTACATCGGCAGCAGTGGTGGTTGCTTCAGCCCCGGCTCCTACTCACCACCCGAGCCTGCCATCGGTGCTTCCTCTGGTGCTGCCGTACAGTGAAAAGCAGCTGTACATTCGGTGTCACCACCCGGGCAGCAGTCTGGGCTGCTCGGTGGTGAACGGCCCCGTCAGCTGTCCAGGGATCTTTGTGCAGGCGGTCAAGGAGGGCAAACTGGCCGCCAAGTGCGGCCTCGAGGTGGGCGACCAGATTGTGAAGGTGAACAGCGTCGAGGTGGCGGCCATCGGCTTTGAAGGGGCGATCAGCCTGCTCAAATCGCTCAGCAGTCTCAGTCTGCTGGTGAGGAAGGGCGTCGCAAGGCACATCTTTGAGTGGTAAGTTTTTCTCCTGAAGTTGCTGAAATCTGGTCAAAAAGTTTAAATTTTGAAAGTTTTTGCGCAACACTGTTGTTAAAAAAGGTCAACGTTTTTGTCACTGTTTCAAGTTCATGCCGTTTAGTAGCTGTTGTGAGATGCAGAAATCAATTGGACAAAATTTTGTAGCAAATGCAAAGCACATTGTACAGCGCTGTACCAGTCTTGTGTGTCTTTTCTACAATCAACTTTTCATTTTCATCAAACTGCTCTGTATGACTCAGGCAGGCTAAACAAACAAAACAGTCATTCAGACAAAACTGTTGAGCAATATCAATGTTTGACAGTTGAAGCAAGCTTGACACAATGCAAATGACATAAAATGTGCGCGGGAAAAAGAGATAAATTAATCACACATTGAAATTGCTCCTCAAACAAAGAAAAGAAAACAAAACAAAATAACATGAACACAAGAGCCAGTGACAGAAATTGCCTAAAACTTTTCAATTACGACCAATTATTTCACCTTAATCAAACACCATTTCTTACACCATTTATTCTCACCGTTTTTTCCCTCCTAATTACAGCAGCCGTGACACGTACAACGTCTTTGGCGCCAGCAAGGAGTGCCACTTCACCACGGCCACGTACTCCAGCACTGGAGCACTGCCAACTCCAAAACCGCTGGTCAAATCACCCAGCGAAAGCAGTCTCTACTACCCCTCCTCCTCCTCCTCATCCACGCTGAACAGTCATCAGCAGCAGGCCAGTCCACTGTACAACTCAGCCTATCACCACCACCACCATCATCATCAACAACAACAACAGCTTCAACAGCAGCAGCAACACCTTCATCACTTCAATCACCACCACCACCAAAACCAGTACCACCACAAGAGCAGCAGCAGCACCCACCTGCTGAAGTGCTCCTCAGCAGCGGTGGGCTACGCCACCGTGCAGATATCATCAGCTTCTGCAGATAACCATCATGATAATCATCAGATGACCACCGCCACCTCTACTACAACCTGTGATAAGCCTCGCTGTTGCTGTAAACGGCAGCGGACGGTGACGGCGGCGGCGGCCGCCGCTGCAGCAGCCGCTTCTGCCGCCGCTTCCGCAGCTTCTGCAGCGAACAACAGCTCAGCTTCGGCAGCGGCAATGGCGGCCGCCAATTCTCAGCTTGAGCAGCTGGCCATCTACGAGCCAACCTCTGCCTCTGCCTCTGCAGCTTCCTGTTCCTCCTGTGCGCTGATGACACTGCAGAGTGCAGCCAACTCTAACTTGCATCATCACCCCCACCACCACCATCACCACCACGGAGGATCAATGAGACCACTCCCTCCGCCGCCGCCTCACTCGCTCGCCTTCACCACCGACCCGGTGCACCTGGACCAGGTGACCAGTGCGATGGCCAACTCGATACGCATCCTGCGGGAGGTGCGCCAGAAGGAGGAGAGGCTGGTGGAGGCGTCGCGGAAGCTCAGTGAGGAGCACCAGAAGCTCTGTCGGGAGAAGGAGAAGCTGAAGTTGTATGAACTGGGAGAGAAGTAAGTGCAAAGTTAAGTCTAGTGTTTATGCTTTCTAAATCTTTTTTATCTTATTTAATAGATCACCACCGTCGGACCACCGAAAAGATTCGGGCACCTCCTCGATCTCCAACTCCTCCTCCTCCTCCTCCGCCAGCATTCCTCCTCCGCCCTCCTACGAGTCCTTCTCCAATCATTTCAACTCCTCGTCGAAGTACAGCACCCTCAGTACGGCGCCAATTGGCTCGCTGGCCTCTTCAGTGGTCTCGGGCATCTCAGCCACCAAAGCATTGTCAGGCACCATAAACCCTCGCCACAACACCGTCGGGCCGACGTTCTCCTTTCTGGAGGAGATCAAGGCGCTGGGGGAGCACGGCACCAAGCGCCACCTGCGGCCGGTCAACTCGACGGACACCTTTGGTGGAAGGGGTGGAAGAAAAGATGATAATTCAGAAGACAGTTCCTCCTCTTCTGCGGCGGCCACTCTCAACGCCGACAGCAAGGGCAAACTCCTTCGACGACTGGTACCTTTCGGAGTGGCCAATGGCGTGGTCAACGGCGGTGTGGGAGGTGCCAACTCAAAGGAGGCGGAGACGAAGCAGAGACAGCATGGTATGGGATCAATAAAAAATGTTTGGGATTTAGAGATTAAACTTTTGTTTACTATTTAGAACTTCTAATGGAGGAGTTTCGCATCGCCCACCAGCGAATGTTTGGCGGAAAGGAAAATAATGGCACGCTGCTGGGAAAGATTAGGCAGAACAAGAAAGCAGAAGCTTCTTCTGAAAAATCTTCCGCAGAATCTAGCGACTTTGCTGCAAACTCTGCTGACCCTCCAAAACAACAACTAAAGGAGACGAACATGATGACCAGGCTAGTGCAGAGTAGCAGCAAAGTTCAAGGCAGTAGTTCAAAGGTGACAACAAGCTCAGTGACTAAAGAGTCGTCGTCGTCGTTGTCAGTGTCAACTTCCTCAACAGTGATCACTCCCTCAGCACGACCTTCAGTGGCTCAAAGCAGGCACCACGGCAACGGTCGAGAAAGTAGTGGGGAACAGCAGTCATTCAGCGGTGGAAGTTTGGCAAACTCCTCCTCTGCCGTTGCACACAATCGAATCACCATCAAAGTTCTCTCGCCTAAGATTGGAACATAGATAAAGTGAATATTACTTTTTAGATCTGTAAATCATTTGTAGGTCTCAGGTGAGGGTTAATTGCTTTTATTTCAACCTTTGTTTTTATCATTAACTTTTGATAATGTTTTTAAATAAATTATTCTTTTGCATTTTTGCAGTATATTTTTTAAAAGATTTTTATTTTTTTTAAAGTAAATGCTGACAGCTTTTAAAATGCAATCTATCAAACTTTTTTTCTATACAAACATTTTTAACATTAGAGTGCTTTAAAATGCAATATAATTTATTTTTTGTTGCAATTTAGGTAGCAGAAAAACTTGCTTTGCTTTTTCAGTGCTTTGAGTGCTAAAAAGTGCAAAATTTAAAGGAACTAACCAACGTAATATTTAGTTTCAAATTGCAATTAACTTTAAACTAGAATAAAGTTATTTTTTGCTCCACTTATATGGAAGCAATTTATCACAAAAGTCCCACATTTGAAACGCAAGAATATTTCGAGTTTGTCATTTTTTCCTAAACGATACCAACGAAGGATAAACAAAAATAAACCTAAAAAATTATGAATTTTTTCTCCAAGTTTACCCGCTGCTACTACAGCATTTCCAAGGAGGTGTTTGAGGATCAAGTGCGCCTAAAACGACTTCGCTACTACCGAGACGTCCTCTTTCTTCTCTACTCAACGCGAATCTTCCTACTAGTCTACGTCATCTTTTACTACCTTCCTCAAAGGGATGCCAACTTGAATCTGGAGCCCCTTTTTGAGCAGTACAGCAGGGTGGACCCTATGGTGCACCTGGTAGCCTCAAGTACCGCCACCGCCGTCTACGAGCCCTTCACCGGACTGGCCGTCTTTCTCTTTGTCCTCTTTGACTTTGTCTGCCAGCGAGCCTTCTACCGGCTGGACGTTCAGACGGTGACCTGGCGTTGGTGGTACGAGCTGATTGTGCTCAATCAGGACGCCTACTTCAGCTCGCGGATAACGGAGGCTGAGCAGCTGAAGCGAATTTACGCTGATGCGGAAAACCGAATTAAAAAAAGATTGAATCACATTTTTGGAAAAATTTTGGCCCAACTGCCGCAGTCGGTTCTTCGCCTGCTGAGCACCGCTCTAGTGTACTACCACTTTGAGAATGTCAACCGCGAGACACTTTTTGGTAAACCATTCAAGGTGATTCCGCAGTTATCACCGCGTGTTCGGCTGCGAGTGCTCCGCTTTCTCTTTCTCACTGATTTCATCTCCTTCTTCTGTCTTCTGCTGATTGGTAAGTATACCTAAGTTTACAACCTTTTCAGTTCTTTTAATTTTTTTTCTTTTCTCATTTAATTCCAGCATTCCTCGCCATCGCCTTCAGTGTGGTCAACTTTCTCGACTACCCAGCAACGATTGACTTCGACTTTCCCTGGTACTCCCGTCTCCTCTCCGCCACCGACATTCTGCTGATGGTCACCGGGCTGACGCGAATGTTCATGTCGGCGCTCTTCTTCACCAACTGCACCATTCTCGGCACCATCGTCTACACCGGTCACGTCAAGGAGCAGTACCGTGTGATGAGGGCCCTCATCGACCGGCACTCAACGCTCTCCAGCTCACGACTGCCCTACAGCACTTCTCACTACAAAGTAGTGAGCAATCACCTCGTTGAGCACAACAAGGTCTGCTACCTGGTGGTTCGCGGCTGCATTGAACTCTTTGGCGGCGTCCTCCTTGCCTTCATTTGCACCCACCTCCCGGTCAATGTCTTTCTCCTGCGACGGAATATTCTGCTGAGCAACAGTTCAGTAGTGGGGGACACCATTCCCTGGGTGATTATCTACTTTCAGTTGGCGGCTGCGGTGATCGTCTTTGCGCCGCTGGCCTGGTGCGCCGAGGTCTATCACGCTCCGAAGCGATTTATACCGAGGCTGATGGGCGTTATGGGTAGAAATAGCAGTGATAAACACACTAAACCGAGTAGATGGCTGCTGATGCAGATGAAGTACGATGACCTGTACGGGCGGCTAACTCGAGGCCCAAAGATTGCCATCAACATTGGCCCGGTTGAGTCGATCACTTTTCTCACCGCTTTAGAGGCAACCCCTTTTCTCCAGTTTTTGAACTTTAATTTTAATTTCAGTTTTTATCCTTGTAGTTTCTTTTCCTCTACTTGGGCTACTTTTTAATGGCAATGAGTCAGATACTGGCGGCCAACCTGAGCAAGGAGGACTTGCGTATGGTTTACTAGTGATGATGATGAAAATAAAAATACAGTAATAGTTTACGGATGAATAGCTTTTTTGTACAACTAAAAATCACAGCAACTTTTGTTGCAATTTCACAAGCCAAAACAATCCGAATCTTTATCGTCTAGTTGCCCCTTTTCTCAAACACTCCCTCACTAGACGCTCCTGCAGCTGCTGGCGCAGCGGACAGGTGTTACTAAACACCGAATGCGCCACATCTTGCTTCCTCTTGTCTTTGCAGTTGGCACAGATGTCTTGAGTTTCAAAGAAGACCATCACACTCTTTTCTTTCTGCTGTTTGGCAAAGCTGGCGCACTGCTTAAAATTGTGGCCCCAACGGGCACAGCAGGCACATCGATGCGTGCTCGCCGAGCAGCGACCCTGCATGTGGTCGCCCAGTGCCAGGCACCGAGAGCACTGCAAGATGCCCGGATTTACAGGGCAGCTGATGTGCTCGTCCAGCTGGGCGGCCCGAGCTTTCATGTACTGTCGATAGGTCTGCTCGGTGGTGCAGGCGACCACTTGTCGAGTGGCCTTCAGGTCGTGGCACTTGGAGAGCAGTATCCTTCCGGATTGACTAGAAAAGAGTGCCTCCTCAATGGCCGCATCGGCTAGGTGCATCGGCACTCCGATGATCTCAATAAAGTGCGTGTATTTTGGGCTTGCGGGCAGTGGTGTTGGACGAGTGTTTGATCTTGGTGGTGGTGGTGGTGAATTTTTAGAAAAAACGACTCCCGACTTTGAGTTGGCCAACTTGAGCGACTCCAGCAGCTGCACATTGTCAAAGGGAGCCGACTTTCGACCGAGTTTAGACAGTGCATCGCTCATGTCGTTGCCAAAGTGACACGAGTGGGCTTTTATCTTCTGGAAGTGCACTGAAAACGGTTGTAATCTGTCCATTGCCTCAAAAAGTTCATCAAAGTCTGCTTCGTACTGGTGAATGCTTCCGAAGAGGCTGAGGGTGAATTGCGTTTGACAGTGGCTGCGTATCTCCTCCCAGCTGACTTCCCAGCTCAGTTTTTGGAGGTAACAGGTGAAAGCAATCAGGTTCTGTGAGTCAGTGCGAATGGTAATCGAATCAAATACGGTTGATAGGTTTTCGTTGTAGAGAAAAAGTTCTGCAGCAATGTTCAGCGCCGTGACTACGGCCTGAACTTCCGCTCGGTCAATGCACTGCTCGTCGCCGGCCAGACGGGAGGCAAAACGCAAATCGTGGTGCTCAAAAAATACGCCAATTCCTATTGTGCAAAAATGTTACAGTAAAATGTTTGTAGTTATTCACGTTTTGGACGCTGCTATTGTTACCTGCTCTGAGCTCCTCCTCAACGTACGAGCCGTCCGTGTAGATGACCAGACTGCCGGGAATGTCCTCCTCCGCTGGAATCTCCGTATTGGCGAAAATGTCCAGTCGATCGCTGTGCAGCTTGTTCATTGTGAGTATTCGAGTGTTTGATAGATTTTCCGATTGAAACAAGAAACTAATACAATTGATAAGGCTAGCTGTTTCCAAGGCAAACGCCAAACGTGGTGACAGTTAGAGTGACAGTGAGAGCACATAAATCAAACAGTGACTGCTAACACTTTAGAAGCACACTAAAACTCTACGTGTGTCTAGCGCTTTGAAATGCAATAACTTTTTATTAACTTTTAAAACCACTGTTAGTGAAACACTACCTTTGTTATCGAAATTAGAACCTTTAACGCTGTGTAGGCTGTGTGATGTAAACTGTAATTCCACCAACAACAGCATCAATCACGTGTTTGCCTGTCTGATAGCGTAGCCCTGTTGACAGAAGCATTTAGTGATAAGCACCTGCCAAATGCGTAGCAATTTTTGTGTATTTTTGCAAAAATGTTGTTTTTAGGAAAACGTGTCATTTCTGAGTCAGACATTATTATTAGCCTGATAGCCAAACTTGACACTCTCCAGCTGCTCATTCACTCGCTGTTGCTGTTTGGCAATGAGATTGAAGAGAAACATCAGGTAGCCGCTGTAGAGGAAGATGAACTGAATCAACAAAAAAGTTAAACGTTTTAAACATTTTCATTATTCTCATCAGTGAATTCAATCAAATTACCTCAAAAACGGAGGAATTTGTAATGCGACCTAGGGCGCCAAGTGTGAAGCGGAAAGAGTCGTCGCAGTGGAGGCGTTCGTAGAAGGCGAGCACCTTCATCTTGAGGCAAACAAATCTAGAACCTGATCCAAAGAACATCTGCACTTTGCCTAGCACCGCCCCTGGGCGTTGCGCATCACCGCCCAACGTTATCATCGGCTGCACCGCTCCGAGGAGGAAGACCGTCTGCAGGCCAAGGAGACAGTAAATTAGAACTCGGTCGCCGGTGGACAGGGTGATAAAGTACAGCGAGGTGATCAGATAGAGGTTGAGGCTCAAGTGCGACACCGCCCCGTAGAAGAAGAGCGGCGAGACGAGGAGCTCATTGGCGGAGATGATTCGCTGCAGCGCTTGGCCGATCTCCTCCAGGTAGAAGAGCAGAATGCCGGAAAACTTGAACTCCAAGCTTTTGCGATGCTTGCTGCCTTTTGCGGCTCGAAGTTCGGCCAGCGCCCCCAGCACGGCCACCTCCAGCTGGCGCATGTGCCAGTGGTAGACGAACTCCACCAGAATGAAGATGTGCAGCAGAAAGAGCACCAGCTTGATGATGTGAAAGGCCGTACAGCAGATGATGACCAGGTCGGTGAGGCCGATCAGGTACCGGATCCGGGTGGTGACGTTCGGCAGCAGGAAGAAGGTGTGGTAGTAGTAGCCGCCCGTGAGGAGGACCAAAACTGTTGAAAAACGAAGAGTAGTTTTTTTGTAGCAGTTTGTTTACCAAAAGAAACCTTTCCACTTACCAGTACAGAAGAGAAAGATGCTGATGAAGAGCTGAAAGAACCAGTTGACCATCAGCGATCGGACGCGTATCGTCTCGCTGAGGAAGGGAAAGTACGCCAGTCTGGCGGTGTTCCACTGAATACTCCCACCAGGCGGTGGCTGGTAGAACCAGTAGAGAATGCGAAGGTTCGCCTTCAGCGACTTGATCGGCTCTCTCATTGAGAGGGCCTGTGGCCGGAAGTGCGGATTCAGGGCGAAGAAGTTTTGGGAGTTGATGACCAGAAGCTCGTGGCACAGGCGGAGGACGTTGTTGAAGCGCTTCACGTAGACGGTGTAGTCAAAGTGGATGATGAAGATGGTGAGGGGCGAGACGAAGATGCCGGTGTTGAAGTTAATCAGTTTCATGCTGATGCCGATGCTAATCAGCACGTCGTACTGGTGCAGCTCCAGGTATTGGCCCGTTTGCAGCACCACCGAGGCCGCCCAGAAGCGAACTACCGCAAAGGCGAGGTAGGCGTAGAAGAGCAGGCGCCACAATGGCCACCGGTTCTGAGCTTTGATCTCTGCTGGACTAAAGTGCTCTTTCGGATCTTGAACCAGGTTGTTGTGGCTGCACCGCTGGATCATGTTGGTGATCAGCGCTGGGGAAACGTTCCACAGTCGACGGGGAAGAAAAGTTAGCAGCTCCATTGAAATTTAGCTTTTGAAATCTTTTTTACAATGTTGACTAGATTTTGACTCAAGTTTTCAACCAAATGGTTTTTTTAGTTTCAGAAAAAAAGTGACTAAAGAGGACGAGGTAACTAACTTGTCAGGCATGCCTAGTATTGATCGGCAAATTACTGCTGTTTATAGCAATTTAAAACTAATGTAGTACAGGTTATAAATTAGTAGCATTAATTTACCAAAAAAAGTTTAATTTTAATTACTGTTTTGCATTTTTAATTTTGTTTTATTTTTATTTTTGTTTTAATTTCTTCAATTATTTAGTTTGACATAAAAATGCTAGCAACAAACAATAAGAAGTAAAAAAATTTCTGCAGTAAATATAAAAGAAAGGCAAAAGATAATAATTTGTTTTTAATAATTGTCATTTTCAATTGTTTTTTGGATTACAAAAAAAAATAAAAAAAATTGATTAAAAAAATGAATTCGCTTAGTAACTATGAAAATCTATTGAACTGTGAACATTGCGAAAAAAGTTCCACTAAACATTAAAAAATTCAAAATTTTTTAAACTATCACTCACCAGAGATGAACAGTTTCACATGTTGTAAAATGTTCACCCTCGTCGCTCTTCCGTTGCTCTCACTTTACCTTCTCCTCTACCTGCTCATCGTCCTGGTTTCCCTGCTGGGCGACCACCTCCTTCGCCTTCTGCCCGTACAGAGTACTCTGCTGCACCTAGTGATTGCCCTCTCCGACACGGCCATTCACGGGCTGATCAGCAGCTGCAGCTGGGCAATGGCGGTGGTGGTGGTCGTGGTTTTAGCAGCAGACTGTGATGAACAGCAATCGCCAAATATTACCGCCAGCAACTTCTTTCTCTTTCCCCACCTCAAGGTCCTTCCAGTGCTCAAAGACCTAATTGCCTGCTTTCTGCTGGCCGCCCTAATTGACGTGGACCACATTTTCGCCGCGGGCAGTCTGAACATCGCCGCCATGGCCTCGCTGGAGCGGCGACCGGTGATGCACAACACGCCTCTGGTGGTGCTGATCTCTGCCGCCGCATTCGTCAGCTTTCACTTTTTTTCATGTCAATTTAGTTTTTGTAGAAAAGAGCACCTTCACCTTCACCTGCTGTGGCTGCACTTTCTGGTCGCCTCGCTGACGCACCACATTCGCGACGGCCTTCGACATGGCCTGTACTTGTGGCCACTTTCTCCCTCCTCCACCGCCCCCGTTTCTTTGCCTTTTTATTTTTGGTTTTTGCTGCTTTTTCCGCTTTTAGTTGCTCTCCTCTTGGTTGCCTTTCAATTTGAGGACCTTTGTTGTGGTTACTGGACCTAAAATGATAAATAAACAAAAAAGAATCGACCCCTTTTTTGTAAAAAAAACTAACAAAACTGTTTACTACAAATCACTCCTCCTCCTCCTCCTCCTTCTTACACCACAACCGCTCAAAAACAAAGAGACAAACAGAGAGGACGACAATGGCGGCGCTAAAGTGGTAAATGGTGCCCGGGTAGCTGCCAATGGTAAGGGAGAAAAGGCTGCTAAAGAGGAGCGACCCAAAGAAGGGCATCAACGATTCGATGCTCTGGCCGAGGGCAAAGATCTTTCCCAGCTCTTCCGGTTGGACGAGGCGACTGAGGCGATTGCGGATGGTGATCGGCGCAAAGCCGGACAGCGAACCGATGACCAGGGAGGCGACGTAGGCGGTGGGCGTGTAGAAGGTGCCCAGGGCGAGCTGGGCGCCGAATGAGGAGCAGAGGGAGATGAGGAGGAGGGTGGAGTCGGCGAACTTCCACCGCTTCACCAGGAGGACCGTGGCCAGCGTCATGAAGACGGTGGTGGCCAGCGTGGAGACGGAGGCGTACCGGGAGTACACCTCGGGGTTCCAGTGGTACACTTAACAGAAAGATAGCTTGGTTTCAGTTTTAAAAAGAAGTAGAAAACTTCGGGCACTTACCCTTCTCCGAGAACTGAAAGAAAACGTCCTGGTTGCCGAAGAAGATCAGCACCTGACTGAAGAGAATGGCGTAGAGGAGGTAGATTTGCGCTCGCCGGCGACCGGCCCTCGCCCTGAAGAAGCACCTAAAGGTGGCTCGAACGTTGGCGGTGTTTAGCAGGACTGGAAGAAAGTTTTGCCCACTTTTTTGAGGAGGTGGCTGCAAACTTTGCTGGTTGAAATCATCACCATCACCACTACTATCATCATCATCAAGTTTTGGCGAATTAGAAGGACTTAGTCCCCAAAGGGCGAGGGGCAGACAGAGAAGGTCAATCGCCAGGTAGAGGGCAAAGTTGTAGTAGTAGGTGCGAAAGGGAACGGTATCATCCTCCGGCGAAGTTATCAGCAGCTGACCGCCGAGGAAGGTGCCCAGGGAGAGGCCTAAATTCAATCAAAAAAAGGTTAAATTCAAATACCAAAAACAGTTCAACTAACCGGTTACAATGGCAAACTGAAAGAGCATAAATTTCAGCGGGCGAAGCTGCTCGCCGGAGTTCATCACAATGTACCGGTAGGTGACGGTCATGTAGCTGGCCTGGCCGCCGGTGATCCAGTAGGTGGCACTGGCCAGCAGCAGCAGGTAGTGGCTCCAGGAGCGGAAGAAGAGCTCATTGAGGAGGTAGGAGATGCCGGCCAGCAGGGAGCCGGCGATGCTGAGCGTGAAAAGAAGGCGAGTTCCGCCGCGGTAGTTGTCGAGGAAGGAGCCCACAAAGAGCGACCAGGTGAGCACTGGAAGGCACTCCATAAAGTACCTAAAAAGAAGAAGTTTAGTTTTAGTTTAGTTTTCGATTCCTGAAACTCCTCACACAAAATCTCACCGGTAGTTGCCGAAGAGCGTCGAGTCGGCGAGGATGCGATCTCGAATGTGATCACTTGCAGCAGCAGCAGCTGCTGATAGTGTGCTTTCATTGTGCTCGCCTATTCGGCGGCAAAAGTCCGCCGACTGGCGGTAAACATTGAGACAGAGCTTGTCCTGGACCAGGACGGTCACCGCCAGGCCGGCCACCGAGGACTGCAGCGCACGGATGAAGATGAAGAACTCAAAGGTACCGAGGTACCGCTCGGAGCGGAGGAAGCGTAGCATCTTCTTCTTCTTCTTCTTCTTCTTCCCAACAGACAACAAACCAGTGGGAGCAAATACAAAAAACTTTAAAGTGTCCTGCTCATATCATCATCATTTCAGCAGCTGTTGACAGCAGCAGTGCGCGGGATTAGACAGTGGTGGTGGTGGTAGTGGTGATACTGGCGATGATGGCGGGACATGATAGAGATGATGATGATGAGATCGAGCGAGAGATTGAGGATGAGGAGGAGGAGGAAAGGATCACAGACTGATCGTTGCCTGGTGCTTCCAGGGGGATGCAAAAGAGAAACAGCAGTGCGAGTGCAGGACAAAGCAGAAGAAGAAGAAGAAGAAGAGAATGGCAGTTACGCACTAAACATCAACAAAACATTAGCCAGGCGATTTTGGTGATGGTGGTGGCAAGTGCAGACGATAATTACAACTTGCTGTACAGCAACAGCAACAACTGACTGACTCTGACTCACAGACACAGTGTCCACACAACACAGAAACACAGGAGATTTAGTGTAGCGGTAGAGACATCATTTCATTAAAAGTGGACAAAAATTGATGCAGCAAAAGAAGTGATAACGCAAGTCAACTTTTATTTAAAAACGACAGTAGTGTACAGTTTAATGCTATGCTCTGTGGGGGTATGATGAATGAAAAGGATGATGAAAAAGAATGAGAATACAAATCCAATCAGCTTTTGTTCAGATGCAGTGTGTGCGTTGTGATCACAAAAGTTGGAGTTCATCACCTCATTCAGGAGGTTTCTGCAGCATTCACAGACAGTGCGTGGAAGGAGAGTGAAGGAAAATAGGGCAAGGGGGACATTTCAGCATTTCAACGCCTCTACCTGGAGCACTGGGACATTCACATTCAATATGGAGCATTCATCAGCATGGGAGCTGGAAAGCAAAAGCACTGCGACTTGGTTTGAGTGAAAGAAGAGGTACATCACTGAACTGGTATTTAACTTAAGGTAAAAGGGGATGATGAGGATGACTGACTGACTGACTGAGTGGGTGGACAGCACACGACAAGCAAGTATGGCACTGGAGGGAAAAAGTGTGTTCAGTCCTCAATGATATGATGAGGTGAGGTGGGGTGAGGTGGGGTGAGAGATGAGCAAAGAGAAAGCTATGATAGTTGGAGATGGGCGCGTTCAGCTGCGCTGGTAGATGAGCGAGTAGTTCAGGCCCAGGTTGTTGTCCCAGAACTCCTGGGCGCCGCCGTTGGCGAGGTAGCGCAGCGCAAAGAGCAGCCGCTGGCCGGGCATCATCGACTGGTGGCCGTTGGAGTTGACGGCCACGTGGAAGGTGACGGAGAACTTGTCGCTGAAGCCGTCGCAGGAGCCGGCCACGTAGCTGGCGGGCACGTCCGTCCAGGTGAGCCACTCGTTGGTGGTGTACCGGAGGAGGAGGGACTTCTCGAAGCCGACGTTGAGGACGCGGGCGATGCAGGTGACGGTGAAGAGGTCAGAGGGGCCGGAGGGGCCGCTCACCAGGCAGTTCTCCAGACAGAGGCGGTGGCTGCGGACGCGCTCCAGAAAGGGCCCCGGGTCGGAGGAGGGCTGCGCGAAGAGCATGCGCAGGTGGGGCGTGGTCGTGGCCAGGGAGGAGGAGGCGTTGGCCACGGCGGAGTTGGCGGTTGGGATGGTGGTGAAGAGACCGCTGCTGTTACTGTTCAGCGTGGGAGCCGAGGAGAACTCGGCGGCCGTGGCACTGCAGGCACTACCACTACCTCCACCGCCAATGCCAATGCCAGTCAGCGCACCGGCACTGCCACCGCCCCCGAAGAACCATCGCCTGTCCTCGTCATCGAGTGCCAGCCCCTTGAAGGCGGCCAGCGGCGGCATGTACGGCTTACCGTCATCCACAATGTGCCGCACCGACTCCAGGTCGAGGCCGAGGGCGTCGGCGAAGCGGACAATCTTCTTGCCGCGAGGCGTCCCCGGCGGCGTCTTGCCCGTCTTCAGCGAGGTCGACCGAATGAGGCGCACCGGTGGACCGCAGCCGTCGTCATCGCCATCGTCACCATCGCCGTACTCCTCAATGTCCAGCTCATCATCGATTTCATAGTCCGCCCCCTCTTCAGGAACTTTGAGGTAATTTTTGCCTCCGCCGCTTATGGGTACTACCGCTTCAGCTTCAGCTTCAGCTTCGCCCTCAGTTGGACTTGCGAGAATCACAGTTTCCTTGACAGTTACGCCTGCACCGTGAGCGTCCCTATCAGCACCGGGAGAGGCAGCAGCAACAGCAGCAGCAGTCTCCTTATCAGCAGTGACCATTGTGCTTCTGTTCTGCTGTTGCGCTTGATTTGCAGCGGCAGCAGCAGCAGCAGCAGCCGCAACCTCTCGTTGCTTTATCTTGGCGTCGATAGCGGCGACCACCGATTCAGGCGTAATCAGCTGCGCAGCTGGCGAGGGGGCAAACTCCGCCGAGGGCGACACTGACGACTCGGAGAGCGTCGATTCGTCGTCGCTGTACACGTCCTCCTGGTCATCCTGGTGACCGTTTCCTTCTTCTTCACCTTCCTCCTCCTCCTCTTCATCGACATCATCGTCCTCAGTGGACGTCTGGCGAATGTTGGCAGAGGTGGGTCGTCGTCGCTGTCGGTGACTGCCGGCGGCGAAGCGGCTCGACTTGGAGTCCTCGGAGGCGAAGAACTTTAGGATTCGGTCGGCGGCCAGGTCGGTGGCAGTGGAGTGCGGGTGACGGCTGTGGGAGTGATCACCATCGTGGAGTGTAATCCCTAGAGCACCGCCGCCATCACCGCTGCAGAGCGACTCGGTGCCGCTGTCCACGGTTCGACAGGAGTTGGAGGAGGAGGAAGTGGAGGAGGCCAGCGAAGAGAAGGAAAAGAGGCGGCCTTTCGTTTCAGTGGCGGTGTTCACCGGAGTTCGGTCCACGTCTCCCTCCTCCTCAACGAGGTGGTTGTCGGTGGAGTTCGGGACAGGGTGTGACAGAGAGGTGTTGTTCAGCTGGGGAAGTTGACTAGTGGGCGAGAAGATGAGCGGTAGTTCAGTGGTGGTTGGGATGGTGGTGGTGGAGGAGGAGGAGGAGGAGGTGAGCGGGAGGACCAGATTAAGGCGGTCAATGTGTCCACTGCCGCCGCCATTCGCCAGATAGCAGACGGTTGATGGGTTGCTGGAGGTGCCATTGCCCAGCTGCTTGTTTGTGCTCTCGCCCAGCGATCCATTCGTGGTCATCGTGGTCGCCGTGGCCGTCGGTGCCACCACCGCTGCTGCCCCAGCAGAGTGCTCCATCATCTGCGGCAGCCTACCATTGACAGACTACGATTTCCTGTCTGTTTGCAGTCTGAGGAACTGTTGCAGTTGGGGTAGCTTTGGTGGTGATGAGGATGGTGATGAGGATGGTGGTGATGCTGCTGCTGATGGTGATGATCACAGACGACACAGACTGACTACTGCGCTGCCGCTGCCGCTGTTGTTGAATGCGGCACACAGAGGGAAAGAAGAGAGGAGAAAAAGATGTCACCTAGTGTGGTGACTGAACATGAGTCTGTCTGTCTGCCTGTGTGTGTGTGTGTGTGTCAGTCGACCACGAATGAGTGAAAGTGGGTTTGAAAGTGAGTGAGAGAGAGAGCAAGACAGTGCAAGTCTGTGTGTCGTCGGTGTCTGGATGAGCAGTTACCCGATGAGAATCTTCGCCAGCACTGATGGTGGTGGTGAAAGCGACGCACTCTGACGAGGCGAGCTCTCCAAGTGATCACCGCCGTCGAAAGACTGACTGACTGGCAGCAGACCGGCTGGAAGAGCTGCCGCTGAACGAGAGACGAGAGACGAGAGAGGACTCGAATGTGCTCCGGAGAGCGAGAGAGTGCTAGCGGTGTGCCTGGCAAGTGCTGGGGCAATCGCTCAGTAATCTTCGTTCAGAACTGCAACGAGCTGCTGCTTCGGTGGCAGCCAACGACAGCTGCACTCTCGACTGGTGGTGGCGATCCTGTCACTGCTGCTCTTTGCTGGCTGTCATCCTCAACTGAAGAGAGGGCTGATAAGAAGGGGACTCTGATTGTCGGTGGTGATGCTGCTGCTGCTGCTGCCACCGAAGCTTCCACTGGACGGCTGACAAATGAATGAAGGATGAACATTAGCTGTTTAGCTGTTCATCAGATGACAGTGACAGTGGGTGAGGATGTGAATGGTAAATGAAGGATGAAACGGTGGTGGTGGTCAGAGCCGACTGTTCGGCCACCAGTGGCCGCAACTGCTAAGTTCGGCGGCTGCAGCGGCACTACCGGCACTGACATTACCGCCAGAGTTTGCATCATCATCATCTCCCTCGACCCGAAGCACGTCAGCCATTCAGCCGGTCGGTGCCGAGCACAATTCCCACGCATTCAGACGGCTGTGGAATCGGTCGAAGAGAGTACGATTGGCAGACAGAGAGTGTATAGTGTATAGACTGTGGTGGTGTGTCGGACGTGACTCTACTTTTCTCCTCTCCTCTTTCTCTCTCGCCACTTCTCAAGAGCGCACAATCGGACGGAAGTGAGCAGTGGTGGTGGTGGTGGCTGTTCAGTTTAGTCGGACGGTCAATGTCATCTTCAGTTTGGAAGAGATAGAGAGAGAGAGAGAGAGAGAGAGAAAGAAAAAGATAAAAAAGAGAAGTTAATGGTAATCCAATAGAACCGCTTTTTTCAGTGGATCAATAGGCTCAAAGACTGCCTGCTGCTGTGTAGTGCTAATTCAGCTGACTGCCTGCATCCAAACCGCAAATAATAAAAGTCCTAGTAAATAACATTAAAAGTCAGAGCGGCAGCGAACAAATCCCGTCAGATAAAGATCGCCTTGGCAGCCAAGCTTTGTATTACACAGCTTTGCCTTGACCTTTTCCGCTTGAATCCACAGCATTCCAGCTTCGCATTCAAAATGTGGAAATAAAATCTAGTACCGCTACAAGGAGAGAGAGAAAGAGATTAATCGCCGGTTGAGCGAGCGAGTGCCAAGCCAAAGATGCAGATGCTAAATATAATATTCCACGAAGATGAGACAATACAGTACAGTTTCATATAAATGCAAGAATGCGCGAAAGTTGAAGAGCAGTAGTCCTCGAAGCAGTAGTACACTTCGGTGGAAGACTATATTTAGAAAAAAAAGCAGTTATCATCGGGCGGGCGCCCGTCGTCGTCGTTTGCATTGGACTTTGAGACTACTGCCACTGCCGCCGCCGCCACCATTCACAGATGCTGGAGAGTGGTCACGTGATCAGACACACTGCCAGACGACAACAACATTGAACAACAACAACGGCGCACAAGAGTTGATCTTCAAGTGTTATCCTCGCCGATGAGTGGTCACGATTGCCAGAATTCTCGGAAAAGGAGAAAGCTAAACAGTGGTGATAATGATGATGCTGTTAAGGAGGAGGAGGAGGAGGAGGAGGTAGACTGCTTCGCTGATGCTGACGGTATTGCACAGCTGTGCTACGAGGAGTACAGCAAGTTAGGTTCGAGTTTTTCGAGGCCGTTTTGGGAATTCTGATCATCATGTTTTATCTGACCACAAACTCAACCACAACCTCCCTCTTTTTCTTCAGGTAAATCAGGAAAGCCGACCGACAAACAGGCGGAGCACACTGTACTGGCCTGCATCATTGAGTGTGAACTTCAACCACAGCAACAACAACAACATCAACGACGAGTGGTGGCCCTGGCCACTGGGACGAAGTGCTTTCCTGGGAACGTCGAGTACCGCCGCGACGAAGTGGTCGACTGTCACGCCGAGTCACTGCTGAAGCGGGCCTTCAAGTGCTACCTCCTTCAGCTGGTAGAGGATTGCCTAGGCAAGAAGGGAAGGACCGATACTACTCACCAGCTGCTGCTCAGGGGAGTCCTCAGCAGGCGCCGGTACTGCCTCTTTGTCAGTCAGACGCCCTGTGGCGTGGTCAGCCGGTGGAAGGGCGACCAAAGGGGTGACCTAGAGAGCAGTAGCGCCCTTCGACCCTTCAAGGCCGTGGGCGTCAATCGGAAGCCAGGCCGTGGTGAGCTCTGTCCGAAGGCGGCCTGCATCCACAAGCTGGCCAAGTGGGCCATCTTCGGCTTGCAAGGTCGGCTGCTGCTGCCGCTGCTCGGTCGGCCGCTCACCGTACAGAAGGTCATACTGGGAAACTGCGAGCTTACGAAGGGCGAGTTTCCGAGGGAGGAGATACTCGCTCGGATGACCGTCGATCCGAAGGAACTTCGCTCTCTGACTGCTCAACTTTACCACCCACCTCTCTTCAACCTTTCGCCATCATCAGTCGTTCCTGAGGTGGCCTTTGCGGCTCACTTTCGCTACGAAGAGTTTCTCCGAGAAGTGGAAGAAGGTGAGGGCAAGAAGAGAAAGCGACCCTGCGGTAGCTCCATCGCCGCCTGGCAGCTGAAAAGTAAGTAGGCACCACAAAATGTTCGCAGCAACCTTTCCTTTTCTTTCCTCTCTCCTATCATCATCATCATCGTCTGCCTTTTCATTTTCCGCTAATCTGCTGCAGTGATCTGCTTCAGACTCTGGCAGAGAAGTTATAAGTGTCAGTGTGTCTGTCTGTCTCTCTGTCAACAAACAAACAAATCTTGCACTTCTTCTCCTGCTGCTGCTGATGCACTTCTTTGTACACGTGTCCAGAGCATGTGATTCACACATAAATACACTGATAGGACTGGTGGTGGTGGCACTTTTCCTACAGCTCCTGTCTTCAAGACAGTGGTCGAGGACAAAGTGTACAGGAGACGTGCAGCGAGAGCACCAGTGAATACACACTAATAAATCTCTGAATTACACACAGCACTTCACTTGGATGGGCCATCACCGCCTCTACACTGCGAGGTACTGGCGGCCGGGCGCAAGCTGGGAGCAGGTCGAAGAAGACGACCACAGCAAAAACAACTAAATAACAAGGGGCAGCAACCGGGAAAGGAGTTATCTACTTCTGCTGCTGCTGCTGCTGCTGCTGGCGAGCCACCAGTGGAAAAGCCAAGGCCAACTGATACTGAGGATGCTGAGGTGATTGATGGCGAAAGGAGCACCACCACCACCACCACCACCGCTGAAGCATCTACCACTACGGAATCAGCAGCAGGAGGAGGAGGACATCATCGACCTGCTGACCTTGCAGTGAGTGATAGTGGTCTGGCGGAACGTGTGGCCAGTCTGCTACCACTTCTCCTTCAGTGCTGGTAAGTGAGGGGGCACTGCGTCTATCGAGTGCTATCCAGTCACACTGCACACACACACATTCATTATCCTTCTACTTCTTTCCCTTCTATCTTCTCACACTTTACTTCTGCGTGCTAATCAGTAGTGGTGCCCTGCGAGATGAGACCGGCGGTGATACGGCGGCGGTGGACGGTGCAGAGGACGATGACTTCAGCGAAGACTTCAGAGAAGAGCAGAGGGGCAAAAGAGGTGCTGCTACTGATGATGATGGTGCTGCTACTGATGCTGCTAAAAGTGCCAAGTGCCGATTGGGTGCGCTCGGGGAAAGTGCTGCTACTGCTGCTACCACTGCTTTGGATTTGGATAGCAATCAGTTGATGGCCGCCTACGAGCAGGACTGGCGCCTATTGCAGCGGTGCGCCTCCATCTTCAGCGGGTGGCCAGCAGCACAGCATTAGCACTAACACTTAAGTGCTAATTGAACGTCCTACATTGTAATAAATGCTCATTTATGGGCACAGAAATAAGACAGAGGGGATGATCACATGTTCACGAAATCCGATCTGACTAGAGCTTCAGGAGATGCCGGTGCACCTGCTCGGCGATGGCCTCCACCTCGGCCATGGCGCCCATGCCCAGGTCGCCGCAGGCCAGTCGCTTGCTAATGGGCCCAATCTGGTGGTAGCCGAGCAGGTCGGTCAGCGTGGCCAGCGCCCGCCCCGTCAGCGGGTGCTCCCACATGTGGACGTTCATGGCCGGGGCAAAGAGCAGCGGCTTGGCGGCGTCCCAGGCGCGCAGCACGCAGGTCAGCAGATTGTCGCACTGGCCGGCGGCCACCTTGCCCAGCGTGTTCGCGTCCAGGGGCGCCACCAGGCCGAGGTGCGCCCAGTTGCGCAGCTCAATGTGCAGCACCGGGTCGCCGATGGCCGACCAGGCGGCCCACTCGTCGGCGTCTCGAAGCACCGCCGCTTTGCTGATCACCTCGCTTGTTGCTGGGCTCGAGGAAGAGGAAGTGTTCAGCTTGGCCTGCACCTCCTCGAGGTTGAAGAAGTGCAGACTGGCCTCGGTGACGACCACGCGAATGTTGATGCTGTCCACCACCTCTTCACGATGCTGCTGAGGAAGCTGCTGAAGACGGTCAATGAGCAGCGGCAGCTTGATGGCCGCCACCGAGCCGGTCACCAGGATTAGTATGTTCGGCATTGACTTTATTTTATGGAATGTTAGCTAACTCTTCTTTTCTGTTGCAGGGCAAAGCAGACACAAGATCAGTGGGACAGTCCAGAGGACATCAGTGACACTTACCATCACCTTCACCGCCACCACCACCACTTGATGCAATGTTTTGTTTTGCCGACTTGGTGGCACAACATGGCTGACATGCCGTCGAAGAGACAAGTGCCCGAAAGGCCGGCTAGCACTGCCTCCTGAACGTGACTTTTTTGCGGGAATTGAAATGGTCGGATCCAGGAACGGGATAAGGTATATAGCAGAGCAGTTTGCTCGGAAAGGCTGACTCACCAGTTTGCTGTTGGTGGCCACCTCTGTCAGCAGCTGTTCAGCAACATGCAGTTGGCACCAGCTGAGCAGCATTAGTTCGCCAGTAGTGGAGATAGAACAGTGAACTAGCAATTATGAACAACAACAACAAACTCCCGACGTCCATCGATGCCGCTGCTTCTGTGGGCAAAAGTCAGTCAGCGGGAAAGGCAGTGGCCAAAGGACCGAAGCTCGCCGGAGGAAGCATGCGAAAGCTGCTGCTCTCCTCCACGACGGACAGCGTCGACCTGGAGGAGTTTGAAATTGACCTGACGACGGACGACGACGAGGCCATCACCACCACCACCACCACCACTCCCCTTCCCTCCTCCACCTCACTGAAGACACCCTTAATCACTGAAACTTCTTCACCGGATAAAAAGGGAGCAATCAGCAAGTCAGCTACAAAAACCAAAACACCAGCAAAGCTGACGCTCAACTTGAGCAGCAGCAAAAACGGCGGCGGATCGAAAACCGATACAACAAACCTAAAAGCCACCGATGAAGATGAGGATGACGACGATGAAGAAGAGGACGAGGACGACATCTGCGAGACGACCCGCTTCTCGAAGTCCTCCTCCTCCTCGCTGAACACCCCGCCGCCCATCACCATCGGCAAGATCAAGATCTTCAACCCCGGTCGGCGGCGTCGGGTGCTCCGTCTTCGCCGCCTGCTGAAGCGGCTCATCGTCACCGCCGCCGCCGTGGTCCTTCTCCTCCTGCTGCTCTACAACAGCGACCGCCTGCCGGCCCTCTTCAGCAGCGTCCTCGGCTGGCTAACCGGAAATGGTGGTGGTGGCAGTGAAGGCTTGACAAGGGGCGGAAAAGATGGGAACAGCCGCTGCAGCCGGCTGGCCAGTCGACCCGTCTGGCGGACCAACTTTCCGATGCTGACGGTGGAGTCGGCCCTCCGGCTGGTGGACGCCAACAATGACAGCGTCCTCGATGTGGTCGTCCCCTTTGGGAGTGGCATCGACGCCGCCTACTACGATGCGACGCTCTGTCAGATCTACTTCAACCAGACGGAGATGGAGAGCAAGAGTAAGTGAAGGGGGGCGGAGTTTTGAGCTTGAAAAGGTGATGACCCATTTATTTCTCCCTAGCCATTGGCTGCGGCGGCGGGGTGATGGCCGTGGACGGCGCCAGCGGCGTCCTCCTCTGGTCGCTGGCCACCGCCCACGAGCTCTTTGCCAGCAACTGCAACCTGGACATCAACGGCGATGGGGTGAAGGACTGCGTCTTCGGAGGGAGAATGGCGGTAAGTAAAAGCACTTACTGGCTACATTATTTTCATGTAATCGTAACACTAACATTCTATCTCCTCACAGTCCCTCTACGCCGTGGACGGGCGGACGGGCGCCGTCTTCTGGAGCATCACCTCGACCTTTGGCGAGCCGGTCGCGGAGACGTCCAACTTCTACACCGCCCTCCTCGTGCCGAAGGACGTCGACGGCGACGGCCTGGCCGATCTGGTGGTGATGCACGGCGGCGACCCGCTGCGGGCGCCCGGGGCGCGCGTCCGCAACGTCGCCAAGCTGATGGTGATCAGCGCCAAGACGGGCGCCATCCTCAGCTGGGCGCCGGTGCCTGACGGCGCCGAGAGCTACTACTCGCCGCAGCTGCTCGTCCACCCGGACGGCACGGCGCTGGTCCTTTTTGGCACCGGCGGCGAGACCCACCCCGGCGGCCTGTACGTCGTCGCCCTGGAAGCGCTCCTCTCCGGGAACATCAAGCACAGCTGTCGAACGCTCCTCCTCGACTGCTGCAAGGGCTTCATCAGTCCGCCGGTGCTGATCGACCTGACGGGCGACGGCGTGCTGGACATCGTCATGTCCGCCTTTAACGCCTCCGTCCTCGCCCTGGACGGCGCCACCTTTGAGGTGCTGTGGAGGCGGGCCTTTCCCGGCGGGGAGACGTACAGCAGCCCGGCGGTGGGCTACTTCAACGACGACGGCGTGGCGGACTTTGCCGTCAGCTACCAGTACGGGCCGGGCTTTCCCATCTACTTCTATGCGGAGTTTCATGTGCTGGACGGGCGGAACGGTGAGGAGCTGCTGAGGGGGAACGGTGGTGGGCCGGTGCGGATGCCCATCGGCACGCAAAGCAGTCCGCTGACGGTTTCGACGGGGGCGGCGAATGACGTCTTTCTCTTCTGGTATTCGGGCTGTGCCAATGGAAGTAGCAGCAGCAGCAGCAGTGGTGGGTCAAATCAGACGAGCGACCTGTCTGACAATGGACCGTACCAGATATCGCCAGGTAAAAGGGCCTCAGTTTTGTACTTCTTTGATTTACTTTCCATATTTCTCTTTAGGCGCAACCGTGCACGACTCCTCTCGGGCCGATTTTTGCCGGCTTCGCTTTGGCGAGGACGCTCGTCAGTACACGCAGTACCGAGCCATCACCCAGTACTCCTCAATGACGCTGTACGACTCGAGGAGGGACGAGCCGTCGCAGGTGCAGGCGATGAACGCCACGGCCATCGCCTACCAGTGGTATGCCGACAATGTGCAGGCAGGGGAAATCGGTGATCAATCAGGACCAGCAGGAGACAATCTTGTGGATGGAAGAGGCGGCGTCTGGGGCCCACTCGATCCAGCAGCAGCAGCTCAGGGAAATAATGCGGCTTTTGCAGTGCAACAGCAGCAACTGCAGCCATCGATTCAACGCACTGACCAGGTCGTCTTCAGCGGCGGTGACGCCTTTGAGCAGCTGCGAAAGTACAAAAAGCTGTGGCCGCCGCTGCAGCGGAACAGTGATGATGATGACAATGGTGGTGGTGGTGGTAGGCAGTTTACAATGGACAATCTACAGCAGCAGCAGCAGCAGCAGTCGTACCAGCAAAACAGCAAAAAGCGACGGAGAAGAGAGCAACCTCGAGTGAAGCGACACGTCGGCCTGCACAACGGCGACTCGGTGCAGCGGGTGATCTCCACGGGAACGCTGGCCCCTGCCCTGCTCGATCAGCAGTCAGTGGACACCCTCGGCTCCATCGACGTCCTCTTCGCCACCTACTCCTTTCCGCCGGCGGCCAATGTGAAGTTGATGTCGCCGGCGATGCGCCGGTGCATCGGCGAGTACCTGGCGCCGGAGCGGGAGGCGCAGCTGCGCCTGCTGGACGACAGTTCGCTCTTCAAGCGCCTCGGCTACGACCACGACGCCTACGAGGCGGCGGTGAAGGACATCTGCGCAAAGGAGAACGGCGCTGTGGAAGGTGGTGGTGGTGGACCGGAAGAGAACAAGGAGGCAGCAGCCTCGGAGGCCAACCCTGAGGACAATCCGGTGAAGGCCAACGACTGGATTCGGCCGATGGGCTCGATGACGCTGCACCGGGTCAATCTAAAGTGCTACGATCAAAGTGCTGATCAAAATGATGAAAAGCAGCAGCAGCAGCAGCAGGTGCCCATCAAGGAGTACCTGCACCAGTGGTGGCCCGGATACCTCGGACTGCTCGCCGACTGCATCGTCAACATGATCGATGAGTGAGCAGGACTCAATTGACAATCTTGCCTTTAATGAATGCGCATGTTATTGCGAACAAATGTACAGCAGGAAAGGCAGATGATGATGATGATGATTGCGGCTCATGTTCCCAGGGGGGGGGGAAGGGAAAGAAGGAGGAGAATAAAGTTAACAAAAGAGAGAAACGAAACAGTTCAACAACGGCGTGCTGATATGAGAGAAAGGGAAAGAGAGAGAGAGAGAGAAAGAGATTCACACGCCCGAGAAACAAAGGAAGGGAGAAAGTTTGTGAGTAAGCCTCTGATCTCTGATCTGTACAAGAGAAGAGAAAGGGAAGGACGTTTTGTTTGGAAGTGACCTAGTGGGGGAAGTGGGGGCAGGGGAATAAATTTTGTCGTTGGTTGGAAAGAGAGTACTCTACAGGTCAGTGGATGCTGAGTGAGTGAGTGAGTGCGGATAATGTTCAGCTCTGCTATCATCACTGATCATCGACACACTCATCTGATAAGTGGCAGAGAATCACAGTCAAAGTTTGTAAGCAACGGCGGAATGGGCTCGAGCTCGATGGTCAAAGCGGTGGCCGCATCAACAGCTCCGGCAGAAGAGGCAGCCGAAGTGGACGCAGCCGAAGAAGAGGCGGAGGAAAAGGGCAACACTCCAAAGGTGGTCGAGGTGGCAACTCCTCCACCACCAGGACTACTATTGCACTGCGTATTGAGATGATTCAAATCACTACTAGTCAAAGAGGTGCCACCCTTCTTCTTCATTTTTGAAGTGGAGGAGGAAGAAGTCCCTCCTCCTACCTCGAAGCAACTCTCCTGCTGAAGAATGTTCGCTTGAAATGAAGGCGGTGGCTGGGATGGAGGTGGTAACGTTGTAGCTGTGGTCGCTGAACTGCCACCATTGAATGCTCCAGAGGAGGGGAGTGCTGGCAATCCTACAGCTGCACTGCTGTCACTGAGAATGATCGGATTGATCCTCAGACCGACAACAGTCGCAAACTGGTGGTGGTGGTGGTGGGCCGTGCCTCGCAGTGAAATGTCCGCCGCCGCCGCCGCCGTCGGCGACAGTGGCAGTGGATTCACAAACTGGTGACCTTGGTGGTGATGGTGGTAGCGAGGCTGTCGGTGGTGAGCAAGCGTCTCCTCATCAATCGGTGGTGGTGATGTACATGTGCCGACATCGCCAGCAGACTGAGCAGCAGTACCAGCAGTGGCAGCACCGCCTCCTCCGCCTCCTGCGGCCATCCGCTGCTGTCTTCGTAGCAGCCGTCGACATCGTCGCTGTCGCCGGTACCGTCGGTACTGTTCCATGTAGCTGGCACTGGCACTGCCGCCCACTCCAAGGCCATTAACTCCTCCTGCTCCTGCAACGGGCACGTCAGCATATCCGCCCATGGTAGAGGCGTAGCTGGGCGGTGGCTCACGCAGAAAAACGGAGTGGTCGAGGCGGAAGAGGGACGCATCGAGGTCGCCGGTGCTCATCAACGGCGGAAAGGGCAGCATCGAGTCGGCAAAGGGTGGCAAATGGTGGTGGTGGTGGTGGTGACCGTGGCCGTGATGGCCGTGATGACCGGCGGCAGCAGCTGCCGCCGCGGAAGTGGGCGAAGCAGACCGACCCGTCGCCAGCAGACTGCTGCGGTAGTGGCCCGAGTGGCGCAGGCCAAAGAGGCGAATGGCGCAGCTGATGGCGATGACGATCAGCAGGAGGCAGACGAGGCTGCCGATGATGGCCGCCGTGATGACGCTGTTCTTCATGCAGCCCACAGTGCCGGGGGTGCCGCCGCCGTTGCCCTTCTCATCAGAGCAGTCCTGGTCGCAGGACCTAGAAAGGGTTGAAATAGTGGGGGGGGGGTGTTAGAAAAATTAAAACATAAACAAAAGCATAGAAGCAGGCATACCAGGGTGAGAGAATGCAGCGGCCGTCACTGCAGAGAAAGGCGCCCTTCTCCGGACGACACAGCTGACTGGTGCAGTTTAGTTCATCGGAAAAATCGGGCACATGGGGACTGGAGTTCGGGTGGCTTTCATCCTGGTCGATGTGGTGGTGATCACAGTCGGCCACGCCATTGCACCGTCGCTCCGCGTCGATGCACAGCTTCGAGGCGGCACACTGGAACTTGCCCTCCGGACAGACTGCACTGTCATCAGCCGAAGTAGCCGAAGCAGCAGCGAGAGCCGCCGACCTTCTCGGGTGAATGCTGTACTCGAGGTAGAAGCCTCTGGCGTGGGCGTAGTTGTCCAGCGCGTTAAACTCCACGGCGACGACGTTCGAGGTGGAGGTGTACGTCTGCCACTGCAGGCTCGAATCGCCGCAGTACAACTGCTGCTGCTGTTGCTGCTGCTGCTGCTGCTGAGATTGGTCACGAGCTCGGGATGAGCTTGGGCCGCCCACTGATGAATAGCTTCCACCACCACCACCACCACTGCTGGTAATCTTGAGGTAGTTCCGAGCACAGCAGAGGCTGGCCTGAAACTCGGCAGTTCGGTAGCAGTGAATGGGCGACTCGGAGGGAATCTCAATGTCGATCAGCGTCAAGCTAGTGAAAAAGAAAGTTAGGTCAGCAGATATAATCAACACAGCAACAGACAACAACACCAACAACCAACCTGATGGTGATAATCTCATCGACGGCGCCCACTATGTTCCACCGACAGAAGAGCGGCACAGTGTAGCCATTCGGGTAGTTGGGACTCTTGATGAAGCCTCGCTTCTGCGTAAAGTTCACCACCCCCTCGCAGTTGAAGTGACTCTCGGGAAAGAGCAACTCCATAAAGTCGAGGTTCGAGGAGGGCGACTCAAGTCGCTTGATGAGCAGCGGTGCACCGGTGCCGTTCGCCACCTGCTTGACGTAAGCATGTGCTCCGGAGATATCAAATAGAAGTGAGGAGGAGACTAGACCTGCAAAAATTAAATCAGATGGTCAGATGATTGATGTAGAGGATCAAAGCAGAAACTGAAAAAAATCTTACAATATAAAAACAGGTAAACAACAACAGCTCGAGAGGAGGACAACGAGGGCTGCTCCATTGCGATCAAAGAGGAGTTTGGCGTGGTTGGAGTGAAGGAGTTTGCTTTGCTTCAGTGAGGAAGATTCAATTGGAATGAAGAAGCACAATTCGGACAAAGCAAGCACAAGTGGAAAGTAATGAGTGCAAAACTATAAAGCAAAGAAAGCAAACAGAGATCTTCTTCCTTCCCAGCAGCTCCACAGTTGCTTCTCTTCTCGCCCAGTGACCAACACCACCACAACCTTCACTACTACTTCTCCACTAGCAGAAGCAGGTCTTCAGTACATTCTGGTGCAATTGAGGAGTTGAATAAGGTTCGGTGGTTTAGTGGTGGCAGAAGACAAGGTGGTACAAAAGGGGAGAATTGAGTGCAGTTCAAGAGCGAGAGCTTTGGTGAAGGGATTCCAGTTAGTACCGGAGACAGACTGATTGAGCTGTACGCGATTACGAAATAGAGCACGGGCGCGCACAGCTGCTCTCCAGCACTACCAGAAGCAGCACTACCAGGACTACCCAGCACTGTCCAGGGCCATCTTTTCAATATCAGAGAGAAGAAGGCTGCTTGGAACACACACACAGAGTGTTGGAGGGAGCAGAGAGGTCTGTGTTTGTATGTTGAAGTATGCGTCTGTGCCTTCTTCGCTCAGCTGCTCAGAGCAGCCTGCTTCTTCGGGAGTAGTACGACGACGAGGAGAAGAAGGAGGAGGACTGTATAGCAGAGCTGCTGTTGTCTTGCTGCCTGCGCATCGCAGCACTGGATGGCTGGCTGGCTGCAGCCTAACGGTGTCTGATCATTGCAGACCACACAGCACTGCTGCTGTTGTTCCTAAGTAGGCCAAAAGAAGAGCAAGAGCAGAGCGGAGAGAGAGTCATTCGGACTGCTGAAGAGTTGAAGAGCTGAAGAGCTGAAGAAGCAGCAGCAGCTGGCCTGGTCTGCCCACTCGCCTGACCACTTCCATTCAAAGCAGCAAAACACGTACATTTTCGCTCACTTGCACTGTTCGGAGAGTTGTCCAGCGGCGCTTAGCTGACAGCTCTCCGAACAGGGACAAATGACCGCAAAAAATGGCAAAGCACGCAAAACAAAATAGGATTTATTGTCTTTTCACAAGTGATTGACATTGCAGTCCATGTCGCGATTGGGATTAACAAAAGCGTAAAAACAGGGGAAAAGGATTGTCAACAAATGGGAAAGGTGTGTACAAGAATTCAGAGTGCTTTAAGGAGAATTGTGTGGGTGCAAGGAGGTAAGGGGAGAGAGAGAGGGAGGGAATGAGACTTGCAATGCAGTGATTGTCAGACAGATTGGCTAGGGGCAGAAGGTGGTGATTGTACAGGGAAAGTTGTGCAAGGTGAATGTGTGTTTGGTGGTGGTGGTGGTGCGATGATGAAGAGACGGTGAAGGAGATGAAGACATTGACCCAAATTCTCAGCAATGGTCAGGTGGTGGTGGTGGTGGTGATCGGGAGGAGTTCGAGCTGCTTGAAGAGCATCCGACAGAAGATGGCGCCGATGGAGGGCGGCCGGTCGAGGGCGTCCAGTGACTCCTTCTCCTTGCTCGTCAGCGACTCGAACGCCTCGTGGTAGTCCTTGTCAAAGGTGGCTAGAAGGAAAAATAAATCAGTTAGTCATGATGCAAAAGTCTGATTTCTCCTACGATTTTCCGTCTTACCTGAGCTAATCTGCTCGGGCAGCTCCAGCTGCGCCATAAAGAGCAGCTCGCGGTAGATGCTGTTGAATCGGCGGGTGCCAGCAGCAGCAGCAGCAGTCGTGGTCTTGGTCTTCTCGGTGGAGCGCTCCGAGATGAGGTACTGCAGCGGGGTGATCACCTTCCGACTGCGAATGTACTCCACCAGCTGCGGAATGATCTCACCGTCAGAAGGGGAGGAGGAGGAGGAGGGAACTTCTGCAGTGGTGGTGGAGTTCGAGGTGGAGTTCGCAGCTGATTGCTCATTTTCTAAAAAAGGACACAAAAAAACACTCATTAGACACACTTTCATCCTTTTTAGAAAAAACTCACTCATTCTCATCCACCTCCAGTGCATTGGAGTGCTGCCGCTGTACAGCTGCTCACTGTCCACCAGACAGACGACGGAGACGTTCCGGTGGTCGTACACTGCTTTCGAATCACCCTTTAGAGCGCCCGAATTGATGGAGGCGGCGGTGAGGACGAGTGCGGGAATGTGCGAGGGCAGATTGAGTCGGGTGAAGTACCAGAGGAGGTTCCAGTAGACGATCGGGTGGGAGTCGAGGAAGTGGGCGCGAATGAGACTGCCGTAGCCCTCGCCGCTCAGAATCGTCTCCAGCTCCTTCCGTAGCACCAGCGGACTGAGGTAGGGCACGGAAATGGGCTCCAGGCGGTCCTGGCACTCGCCGCTGCGGTAGTCCTGCAAAAAGGCGGGAAAAAGAAAGAATGTTATCACAAAAACATTTCCCCAAACACAGAACCGTTTCCCACTTACCTGCGGGTAGATGGTGAGCGAGGGCGGAAATGCGGCGTGGCAGTGAATGCAGCGAGTGTTCAGATTGGAGTCTTCCGGGCCCCACTGGCACATGATCTCCTCGTCGTAGAGCACCGAGGCGCAGAAGCGGCACACCGTGGCGGACATCATCCACAGGCGAAAGACAATCTCAGGGGCGGAGTCCTCAGTTTCCTCTTCCTCATTCCTTCCCTTCCTCCTCCTCCTCCTCCTCAGCGAATCCACAGTCGTAGAGTAGTGCTCCGCCAGTGTAGTGAACAGCTCCGCGTACCGATCCAGCAGCTCAAAGTTGTCCTCCGTCTCTGTTCCATCGACGCCCCCAGCGCCGTTGAGCATTGCCTCCTCCTCCTCCCGATCGTTCATCGTCGAGTTCGCCCCGGCATCACCACCATCCTCATCAAAGGCAAAGTTCTTGATCTGCGAGATGAGGTAGTTGCTGGAGGTGGTCATCGCGCTGACCATGTTCAGCTTCACCGGCGAGCTGGCAAAGAGGTTGGCGTAGTTCTTCAGCGCCGAGTAGCTCTTGTTCGTCCAGAAGGGCGAAAAGTCGGCGGTGGCCGTCGCTGATGGTGTCGAGGTTGCTGCTGATGATGGTAATGTGCCCAGCGTCCTCGTCGAATTATCATTTAGTGGAGTGCTGCCATTGTTGCCTCGATTCAGAACATCTGAAGATGAAGAAAATGACTGCGGCAGCGTCGAGGACCGGGGCAGTGCCGGCCTCGATGGTGTGGAGGTGGTGCTCTCAGGCCTGGTCGACTTCACCGAGCCGCCACCGCCGCCATTCTCACTCGGGCCAAAGGTGGAGCTGCGGGGAAGGTCTAAAAAGGGTGCAAAAAAAGAATCAGTCATCTGTGCTTTAAAAGAGGAAGATCCAAACGTACTGTACTTGGTGGGCTTGGCAAAGCTCTTAGCGATGCGAAAGCTGGAGCGAATGCCCAGTCCAAAGCGGCTCTTGGGCGAGAAGAAGTCCATGCTGCTGTTCAGCGCCTCCTTCAGCGGCGTGCCAAAGATTCGACTAGAGAAGGTGCTGTTGCTGCTGTCGTTGTTGTCCGCATCAGGCTGAACATTTGCTGTTGTTGCCTCCTCCTCCTCCTCACTGCTGGTGCTGCTGCTCTTTGCAGCTGACGATGACGATGATGACGAGGAAGATGAAGTAGAAGACAAGGAGGAGGACGAGGTATCCGAGGAAGAGGTGGTGGTGGTGGTGGTGGTGGCAGTGGTGGTGTTGAGGGTGGTCGCCGATGAAGGCGATATGGCGGCGTCCTTCACGGAAATGGTAAGCACCCCATTCACCTCCTTCGCCGTCACCACTCTTTGGTGAACAGCAGCAGCATTGCCATTGGTGGTGATGGGCTGCTCAGTAGCAGCTTCCTCCTCCTCCTCACTCTTCAGCTCCGATTTGGGCTCCTCCTGCTCACTCTTCGACGATGAGCAGCCACTGGTAGAGCGCTCTCGAGAGGTCTGTCCTTCACTGGTAGCCGCCACCGCCTCATCTGAAGCAGCCGCAGCGGTGCTAAAGAGCGGCAGAAGGTTCCGCTTGACTCGCTTCTCCTCCTCCTCTTCAGCTTCTTCCTTAGAACTCCTCTTGTTGATATGCGCCCGGCTAAGGTGAAAGACGACCCGAACCGTGTTCCTCAGCTTGGCCCACTTGAGCAGAGCCCGCCCAAAGGGGCTACCACCGCTCTCCTCATCATCCTCGTTACCTCCCGTTCCCGTTCCGGGCCAGTTTCCCTCGAGGACGGCCTTGTTGTAGTACCCGTAGGTGATGGCGTTCAGGCGGACCTGGTGTCGCTGCATGTCGAGGAAGACCTTGACGGCGAGTGCCGGCTGCGAGTGAATGCCGCAGAGGATCATCAGAATGCGGTAGCAGAACTCGTCCGGGTGCCGCACCGAAAGGGCCTGCATCCGCTGCAGGACCTGGTAGGCGAGGGAGAGCGGCTTCACCGACGTAGTGCTCTTCTTCTTCATCTTTGACTCCTGCATGAGCAGGTGCGAGTAGGCGGGAAAGTGCGTGAACCAGAGGCTGTAGGCGTTGAGGAGGAGGTGCTTGGCCCACTCAACGGGGGACTGCCGCCGGGCCAGCGCCGCCGTCCGCTGGGCCTTGCGAATCTCGTGCTTCGCCCGCCGCGCAAACATGTACGTCGCCAGCTCGGAGGTGGTCGTTGAGTTGGAGTAATTCGTAAGAGGAACGGAATCAGGCTGGTCAACTCCATCACCACCACCTAAACTCCCACCACCACCACCTTCCGCCAGTTGGAATGGGCTTCGAGAGGCGGAGCTGTGCTCCTTCATAAGCCTACAACAAAACACATTTTCAGTTAATCAGCAATCTTAAAAACACTACCACACCACTCACCTGTAGAACCTCTGATGATCAAAGGGGCCAAACTTGTCAGACAATTTGCTGCTACTTTGCTTGACTGCCAAACTCCTCTCCACTCCATTCTCCTGACCATTCATCCCACCAGTCGTAGTTGTAGGCGTGCTGGGCACCGAGTGCTCTGGAATGGTAATAAAGACCGTCTTGTTGCCCTCACCGCTGCTTCCACCGCCACAGCCGCCGCCGCCGCCGTTGACGCCGTCATCGCCGTCGGTGAGGAGGGAGAGGGGCGCAATGGCCGAGCCGGTGGAGCCGCTGTTCACCTTACTCCGCTGCGCCCGCTCCCACCGCTCCACCTTCTCCACGCACTCGTCGAAGAAGGCGAGGCTGACGTTCTTGTCCGACACCAGCGACCGCTCCTCGATGAACTTGGTGAACATCTGCGTCCTGGTGAGGGCCTCGTAGAAGGGCTGCGTCGCGGGGTGGCGCGAGGCGACAAAACCGGCCAGGTCAAAGAGCGAGCCGGGGTCGGTGGCGCCGACGCTGGGCGCCGCCGTGATCGGCTTCAGGTAGTGCCGAAAGTCCCGGAGGATGCTGGCCATAAAGACGAGAAAGGCCTCCTGAATCTCCGTCTCAATCTGCCGCTCCAGCTTCCGGCGGGCGTTTAGGTCAGTTGTTCTGTTGAAGGTGTTGAAGGTGGAGAAGTCGTAGGGGCCACCATTGCGGAAGCGCTCGTAGATCGTCTCGAGGACGGCGCGCAGCTGCTTGGTCTCCTTCCGCGGGAGCATCTTCATGTTGAGGTGGCGCTTGCTCTCCGACAGGTAGATGGCCTTCGTGTCAATGTCGATGGAGGCGACGTCGCTGGGCGGGAGAAAGTAGTCAAAGTAGCGGGAGTCAATGCCGAAGATGAAGGGGAGGGGGGCGTGCAGGTACTGCGACATGCTCATCGGACACATCGGAATGTAGGGACAGTGCCAGTTGAGGGGGAAGATGATGGTGGTGATCGCCTCGGCGACCTCCGTCAGCACGCTCGGTCGGAGGGAGTGCAGGAGAATCTTCTGCTCGGTGAGGGCAAAGAGGAGGGCGTGGAGGCAATTTTCGGGGCCCAGGTTGAAGAGCATCCGCCGGAAGGAGGCGCCGTTCGAGGGGATGGGCAGGTCGTCGAAGGTCTGCGTGAAGAGGAGGGTCGTCTCCTGAATCGACGGGAGATGATCTGAGCCATTCGCTAAACTACCTCCACCTCCTCCTCCTCGAACGCTGCACAGGTTGACGAGAATGTTGGGCCGCTCCGGCGAGGGAAAGGGAATGTCGCGCATAAAGTGAAAGATGTACGACTCGAGGGTGGAGGCGGGTGGAATGCTGCTACTGCTTAAAGAGCTCGTCGAGCAGAAGGTCTTGTAGAGAAAGAGGAGAAAGCGCTTAAACTGATCGAAGAAGGGCCAGTGGGAGAGCAGGCAGATGGACTTGATCTGCTGGAGGCTCTTCTCCGGGTTCACCGGCACCACCTCCTCCTCCTCGTCGGGAAAGTCCTCCTCAATGTAGCCGAGGGCCTTCAGTTCCGGCCTGGTCAGCTCTGTCGGACTAGTGACCGGCTCGTAGAAGTTGAGCAGCGAGGCGTAGACCTTCTCGCCGCTGTTCTGCGTCAGAATGAAGGTGGAGGGGGCGGGGGAGGGGCGGGCGGCGGTGGCCGGCCAGCACTCCACCGTGGCGCCCATCGGCAGGCAGAAGTTGGGCAGGTGCTCGGAGAGGGAGAAGGAGGCGTGGTCGGCAAGGGGAAAGCGGTCCACGATGACCGGGGGGAAGGCGATGAAGGGCGGCCGGTCCATGGACTTCTTGTAGCAGAGGTAGACGTCGGAGCCGAACATGCCCTGATGGGAAAGAAGAGAGGTCAAAGGTTATTACCGAATAAAAATCATCTCTCCCCTTACCTTATTCAAATTCTTCTCAATGAGCATAAAGGCGTGCGGCGGCGTCTCGCCCTTGTTGGAGAGAATGACGACAATGTCGGTGACGACGAGCTGATTCGCCGGGGCGTTCGGCTCCAGCCGCCGGTAGGTGAGGAAGGTCTTCGTGCCGCTGTTGTTGACGTTGGCGGGAAAGCCGGAGGGCGTCTCGCGGATGACGCGGCACTGCGGAATGACCCGCTCCTTGCCGTCGTCGTAGAAGACGCCCACGTCGACGAGGGGCGGGCGGTCGCGGCCCCGCTTGATGCAGAGGAAGACGGAGGGGCTGCGGATGCTGCCGTGGTTCAGGTCGGCCTTGTGCCCGGTGGGCGTCTCCTCGATGCAGATGAAGCCCTTCGGGACGGGCTCGCTGTTGCTGCGGATGATGACGGCCAGGTCGGTGATGGGCTCGGTCACCGGCGGGAGGGAGGAGGCGAGGTCAAAGGTGCGCGGCTGGGGAGGGACGCCCGCGATGACAAAGTAGTCGGCGATGCGCTTGTCCTCCATGCTGATGATGATGATCGGATAAGTGATTGTTTGGGGGAGAGTGATTGATTTCTTAGCAGTGTCAGTCAGTCAGTCAGTCAGTCAGTCAGACAGCAGTTGAAAAAAGTCCATACAGTTGAGTCACCTGGAGAAACGACATGAGGAGCAAGAAAGGGTTGTGGTCAGTTGGGAGGGCTGATAACAGAAGAACAGAACCGAATCCAATCAGTGACCAGCTTAGTGGAAGCACTGTTGGAAGCAACTCTTCTCTATGTCTGTTTACAATGTGGCAGTCGTGGAGAGGCGCAGACAACAAAGGCGGAGAGAGAGAGACGATAAGGAGGAAAATCAGCAAATCAGCATATCACAACAGACAACGGCAAGTCGCTAGGGAAAACATGTACGATGTCAAGTCGTGCTGGTGGTGGTGGTGATTGTCAAATAAACGACTGCTTCAAGAGAGGACGCCCAATTGTGTTGATGATGATGGTGATGGCTGCGGCAGCTGCTAACTTCACAGACAATTGAGTGTCAGAGGCAGTTGATCAACACACACACACACACACAGTTTCCTCATTGAGCAGTTGTGGTAGTGAGAAGAAGTAGTATCATTGCCAGTAAGACACGCCACTGAGCAGGAAAATGGAAAAGAGGCAGAACACACTGACGAGCTCATTTCCTCTCTTCTTTTTCTTCTCTCTCTCTTCAGCTCCACTTATTGACATTGAGGAAGGCAATCGCAGCAGGCAAATCGTTGCAGCCAGAACCAACGTTTCAAACCCAGCAGCTTTTTAGTGTCGTCGTCGTTGCCTGGAGCCTCGGTGACTTACATTTGTTTTATTGCCACATCGGATGATGATGAGTGCCCTTTTTCCGGCGGTGGTGAGATTGAAGATAACTCTGTGATGATGCACGTGTCGGATGCAATTTTATGTGTTGATGATCCTCAGCTGTACATTCTTTGCTGAAAGAGATGAGGACCACAGTAAAGAATTGTAGAATCCCAATGGGAATCTGTAGAATCGACGATCCTGCTGGTGGTGATGGTGAACAGCCCCGAATGGTGGCAACAATCGTCCGCTTCCACTTTGCTCTTCACTTCAGCTCGCAGTTGCCAAGGTGCATCATCACCAGTACTCCTTACCGACGACGACCACCATTATCAGGCAAAGAGTACTGCTGCTTCTCTGTCTGGCTGCTCTGTATGTTGTGCTACGACGCCGCGTGTGAGGGGGAGAACTGGTTGGCAGTGGTGACCGACGCAGTACAACAACAGCTGCTGCTTTTTGGCAATGCTGGTGGGGAATTGTGTGTTCACGACGACGACCTGCACAACCACTACTCACGCAATCAAATGGCAATCTTCTAGGGAAAAGTGTGGAAGGTGTTAGAGACGGAGGCGGATCACTATTACCTGTTACAGAAGAACCAGTGAAGAACTAGTGATGATCATCAGGACGCCATGAGAACGCAGCAGACTTCTTCTACGCAGCTACTTATCAGCAGGAGACCTACTGAAAGAGAGATTGAGGTGATTAGAGCACCTTTCCTCCTTCTCGTTTGCAGAGGAGAGAACGAGGATTTCTGTTTGTTCTGTGTTTGTTGTCGTCGCGTCGAGATTTCCACAACACAACAACAGCGGACGGCTATTTCCACGAGCACGAGCTGGCGCGACTGCGTGTCGAAGTTTGAATTTTTGAATTTTCAACTTTTTTATTTGATAGAAAAATTGTGATCAGAGTAGAATGGAAACTGAAGATGAAAGAGTAACAAAGGGTAATAAATAGAAATGGCTAGGAATGAACAGACAAGGTAGGTAGTGGTAGGAACGGTGAGAATAAATTAGTGAGAGAGAAATAGGCTTCGAAATTGAAAACTTTGATCAAGACGTTTTGTTGGCGCTGTTGTTGATGAGGGCTCGAGTGAGTCGCGGAAAGAAGGAGAGAATTCGACTCGTCCGATTGGAACTTCTTCCTCCTCTCGGGTCCCAAAAGTCGGGCTCCTTGGGAATCGGCCCCTGGACTGGCAAGTCCTCCATGGGGACAATTACCTCTTCGGCAGCTTCCACCGTCTCCTCCACCTCCTCCTCTTCCTTATCACAATTTGTATCATCATTTTCCTTGTTGTTGTTCTCCTTCAGCTGCCGCCTGTACAGCTCAACCTGTGCTTCCAGCGACCTAATCTTCTCCTCCAAGTGCCGATACCTCTCTCTACTATCGTTGTTGTTGTTGATATTGGCACCTTCATCATCATCATCATCACAGGATCGTTCCACCTCTTTCCTCCTCTCCTCCTCCTCCTCTTCCTGCTCCCTCCTCCTCGCCAGATTACTTCGAATGTTGGCATTGAGGTTGCGCAGGTTGGCGTTCTCCTCGGTGAGCGCCTCATTAGCGGTCTTCAGCTGGTCGGCCTCGTCCGCCTTCAGTCGAAGCTCCTTCACCAGCAGGCTGATTCGCCTGGTCAGCTGGCTGTTGGTCTTTTCCTCCTCCCCATCATCACCACCTTCATGATCTCCATTAAGTCCATCATGCAGTTTCAAGTCTGCAAACAGTAAAAACCTGTTAGTTTCTAAATCGAACACTCCTCTTCAACACAAACACACTCACCGGTAAGGGACTGCGTCAGCTTCTCACTGAGCGAACTGGCCAACCGCCGATTCTCCCCCTTGAGGTACTTCACATATTCGCCGAGCTTCAGATTCTCCCGTCGCCAGCTCTCGTCGACCTCCTCAATCTCGGAAAGGTACCGGAGCTGCTGCTTCCGCTCCGCCGCCGCCTTCTCCGCTGCCACCCGCTGCTCTTCGATCGTCCTCGTCTGCTGCTCCACCAGGCGTTGGTAATCTTCTCGCTGGAGGACGGCCTCTTCAAGAAGCTCCAGAACTCGAACCACAGTGGGAACCAGACGACGATTGTTATTGTTATTAGCGGTCAGCGCCGTCTCCTCCTCACCATGGAGCTCCAGCAGCCGCTTAAACTCCTCGCCGATGGTGCTCGCCAGCTCGTAGACCACCTCAATGGTGACGGCCTCCGGTGAGGAGGTGGAGGAGGAGGGGGAGGAGGAGGACGGCAGTAGCTGTGGCTGAAGTAGATGGTGATGATCGGCGACCATCCTGGTCGATGTACTGTGAGACGGTGAGGAGGAGGAGGAGGTAGAAGAATTGAGGTGGTGGTTTGGTGAACCTTTGCGGTAGTTGTGCTGCTGCTGCTGCTGTTGCTCTTGCTCTTCGCTGTTGTTTTGCTCACTGATGTTTTGATTGTGCGTCTGCTGGGGAGCGTTCGAGTGCTCCATGAGTGAGTCTGTGTGAGCGGAGACGAGTTCTTGGCGTCGGTCACGGTGGATGCTTTGTCTGCTGGCAGAAGTGCGCCGTAATCACCCCACCAGATGATAATGTGTGCAATTTGGTTGGCAGGGAGTGGAAGTGAGTGTGTGTGTTTACTGCACTATCATCATCATCATCATCACAGTTGTATCAATAGGCTCTGAGTCATCAGCATCATCATCATCATTGAGAAGAGGAAGAAATGATCGAGAGGGTGATTGGGGCGATGGCTGATGCTTCCGCTTTCATGACAGACCAGAAGTGAGGCTTTTCGCCGGTGCAGAGAATCGGTAGCGGCTAATCGTTTGGGGGGCACTCTTCTGGGGTGGGTAGAAAAGAACATTCACAGTGCGTCACAGGGGTGGTGGTGGTGGTATATAGAGACGGCCAATGTTGCATTCGGCCAATGTACGACTGAATGGGGCTGACAGTGGTGGCGTTTGCCTTTTGCTGCTGGTAGTGCTAATCAAATAATAAAAGTCAACACTGGGCTTGCAAGAGTGGGCAGTAGGCAGTGAGTGGGCAGCAGCACTACCACTACACCATCACTTCGCTTTGTACGGCAATGCAGTACTTCGGCAGCGGTGGTTGCTGCTGCTGCTGCTGCGGGTGACAGGCACCAGTGAACATCGGCATCAGATTACGACGATTGCTACCGCCTCGAAGCAACACACACACACACAGGCTACTGCTGCTGCTGATGATGCACACTGTGGCCACTGCAGCCGACTCACACTGCGTTGCAGAACAGATAGAGCCACAAAAACGTAAACAAAGTTGCAGAGAAGAGATCAGCCAGAAGAGAAGAGGATCACAGAGTGACATCTGATGGAACTGACAGTCAGTCAGTCAGTCATCGCTGAAGAATCCATCGAGTTCTTGACGAGAATGCAGCACAGCTTGGGGACACCAAGTGCAGCACTTTTCAGTCTTGTGCAAGGGGGCGCACTTCGGCGCTGAAAAAGGCAGCACTGCTTTCTCTCTCCGATCACTTCCGTACATGGTCAGTGGTGGTGGTGGTGGTTTGCGTAACAGTAGTGGACATGGAGAAGACTGAAAGGTGGATCACCTTGAAGAGGGGAGAAGAAAAAGAGAAAAAGAGCAATTAACATTTAAACTTGACTTGCACTGCACAGAGGAGCACACCATCTCATTGAATCATCAATTAGATAATTAAGGTGCATCATTCGATGGAAGTGGTGGCAGTGGTGGCTTACGTGTTGATGGTCTCATTTTCAGTCGCCGGCAACGGTATCAGTATGACCTAAGAAAAGAGAGCACTAGCACTACCATCATCATCAGCATCATCAGCCGCTGCACTCATGTCATCGAAGCTGCTGCACCTGCACGATGACATCGACCGAGTGAGCTTATCGATGGCAGCAGCAGACAGGCACACTTTACGCACTTAATGGTGATTGGAATGAAAAGAGTGCACTCGTCCAGCGAGTGCCAACCTTCCGAATGGAGTAGAGTGCTTATCAGCAGCAGCAGCAGAAAATGGTGCTCACTCGGCAGTCACATGTCGCACCAGTTTCTAATTAGGTAGCACAACAGTCAATTGGCGGTGCTGCTGCTGCTGCTGCCGATCAATCTTATCATCAACTAACTACCACCCCACAACTAGATAAGACCAAAAACATGCAGTCAGAAAAACATATGCCTCATTGTCGAAGAAACAAAAAAGGAGAGCTGCTGTTTTATAAAGGCAGTGCACATTAGCGGCGCGCGACCGGCTTCGCAGCTGACAAGAAAACAAAAAGACGAAAGCTGTTTTGCTCCAGTTTTTTTAAGAAGAGAAACTTGTCAACTTTGTGCCACTAAACACCGAGACTCCATTTCTCGTTTCTCCTCTCTTCAAATTCCTCCTGTCTGCGCAAAGAAGCTTACCCTCAGCAGCTTCACTTTCCCCTGTCTGCAGTGTGCTGTGCACGTGATCAGCAGCAGCCAAAGCAAGTGTGAAGCACTGTTACACAGTTACTACCAGTCGAATCCAACGCGCAACTGCAGCAGCAACGGAGAGCGTACGGCAACAACAGAAGCAGAAACAGAAGAAGGAGAAGAAAGCAGACAAAAACAAAATCACGAAAGTGTGCGCGTCAGAGACGGAGCAAAAGAGCAAACGGTCTTCTTTTATATTTCAGCGTCTGCATTGGCTCAGATCTTCACAGCAGCAGCAGCAGCAGTTTTCTCGGTTGGTTGGTCAGGTCAGACGACCGACCAAGCATTCTGTCCGATCAACAGAGTGGACACACCATCATGTGATCATCCTGTGCCAGTGAAGGGAATTGCCTGCACATCACGTCTTCTCACTGTTGTCCCCTTTCTGCACGGCAACCAACAGCAGCAGCCGCAGCATCGACGGACTTCCACGACCTTGACTGACGAGGCGCCTGGCGACTATTACAGACAGAGAAGAGAAGAGGAGGAAAAAGTGCGCCAAAGAGGCAAATGAGTTGTCGTACGAGACGACTGGTTGATAAGAAACAGGCTGCAAACAACACACAACACACCAGCATCAGTATCACGCCATCGCCAAGATCATCATCAACATCATCAACGGAGAAATCACACAAACACACTCAATCTACTCAGCCTCAGTAAATGGGAAAACTCCGTCTGAGAGAGAGCGTGAGAAGAGCTCCCACTGCACACACTTGGTCAACGCAGACAGAACTTGACAGTGGGCGACGGCACTAAAATAGATCACGCATAAACACATAAACACACACACTCGCACATCATCAACACCTAAACATCACTGAGCTAATTATCGCACCTTTCCACCTCCTCATTGTCCTCATCATGCGCTACTACCACTACCACCGTCTGCCGAGCCAACTGCTGACAGCAGTCAACGGGCAAAATCATTCAAACAACCCGCTCATCCTCCTCAAGCGCCTCTTTCACTTTGCGCAGAGCCTGACCACCCAGGAGGTGGCCACCGCCCTCCGCCCCTTCATCTTCATCGTCCACCCGGACCGCTTCTGGGCGTACCCCAAGGAGCGCGTCACAAATGAGGTGTCACTGAAGCGGCTAAATGAGTTCCTCGACGACCGCCTCAACGCCTCGAAGGCACCGCTGCAGACGAGGAAGCCCGAGGAGACGGTCACCTTCTACCTCAACAGCACCACCACCACCAACAAAAACGAAGCCAGCAAGGCCAGTGCTGCTGATACCAGTGCTGCTGCTGATAAGCATGATGACAAGCTGAGTCTGAAGAAGGTGGAGATCAAGCTGAGCAGCAGGGAGAACCTCAACACGACGGTGCACAGGTAAGCCCAGTAAACACGATGAAATAAAATTTCGAAATAGAACAACAACAACAACAACAACTTTCTCCTCTTCTCCTCCTCAGAATCCTCTCCCAGTGCTCCCTGCCCACCGACTACCTGAAGAAGATCGGCAAGCAGCCTGATCCAAACCGTCCACAGTCATCCTCCTCCTCCTCCTTCTCCTCCTCCGATCCGCTGGACACCAGCCCCTTCTTCCGCAAGGCCAACGAGTTCTTCTACAGCAAGGACCTCTTCGAGCAGATGGAGGCGCAGCTGGCGAAGAGTCGGCTGGAGAGCAACCTCCTCAACTACCTGAAGACGCACTACATGGAGGCGCTGAAGAAGCTGGAGGCAAGTCGGCCCATCGAAGCGGACCTGGCCCGACTCAAGGCCGAGTTGGTGGAGGCGTTGCAGCTGACCGATCTCAGCTGGACCGGCCTCGACTGGGGCGTCAGCCACATCAGAGGGGCCCTGAAGAACCTGGCCATCCTGGGCGGGCAGTACCCGGCGGAGATGGGTCGGCTCGCGGGGAAGCGGCTGGTGTTCAGCCGGGAGAGCGGCATCGCCACCGACGGCGCCGTCGTCCTCAGCATCGAGGACGTTCGAAGTGGCTGGCTCGACCTGATTCGCTCCTCGCCCGTCTTTGATCCATTCGTGGCGGCACTGCCTGACGCAGAGAGGGAGCTTTCTGGTAAACGATTAAATGACAGGGTTTTTAAAAGCAAAACTCCCTAACTTCCCATCCACCTTTAGAACAACTGCGCGGCATCAGCATTCTGCCGGCGAGCGAGGCGCACGGAGACGGCAACATCAAACTGGCGAAGAGGTACGTCACCCAGCTGCGGCGATTCACCAAGACGATGCGCGCCTATGCACAAGAATCGGCTACTTCCTCCTCTGCTGATCCCTTCCCCGCCCACTGGCCGCCCTCCCTCGCCGAGTACCGCCTGGTGGTGGAGGCCGACTCCGGGCCGCTGATGCTCTCCACCGGGGGCCACTTCATCGTCCCTGCCTCCTGCCCCGCCTCACTCTTCGTCCGCTTCCTCTCGGAGAACCTCCACCGGGCGAGTCGCCGCTCGGTGGAGCGCCAGGCGGAGGCCCGGCGGACGGCCCGGGAGCGGGCCGCCGTCGAGGAGGTCCGCTCGGTCTTTGGCCTCCTGGGCCTGGACAAGGACGAGAACATTCTGGGCGAGCAGATGATCGACTTCTGCGAGCGGCTGCTCTCCGAGGCGGAGCACCTGCGGCCGTACCTGCGCGGGCTGCACATTCGCGTCTCCATGTACTACTGCGTGCTGGCGGATGGACAGATCTGCGTCCCCTTCAACTTTATCCCCCGAACTTGAACTGCTGCTGCCACTTAGAAGACAGCACACCACACAATCACCAACACTTGATAATCCCTTATTAGTGAGATCTTACAACTACACGCCCATATAAATACTATTCGTCGACACCCCCTGAAGCTTATGATATTTCCTCCCCCCTTATTGTCACCCTTCTTGTCACCCCCACTACTATTACGTTTCATTATCATCATCATTATTTTGTTGCTGTTTTCCCTGTTCAAAGTCTCTCCCTCTATTAAAATCTTCTGAACCGTTTAAAAAAAGGCCCCGTCAGCACAATACTTTTACATGTAATAATGGGCAATATCTTTGCAGTGCAGCTCACTACGTGGCGTTAGTGGCTGGGCAGCGAGAGAGAGAGTACGCTGCAGAGTCTGCAGCAGCAGCAACTGCTATCGGTGATCTTCTGCACGCTCTTCACTACACACAGTGCACACAGTGCCTCTTTCCACTCGCTGCTGCTGTGTGTTTGCATTGCGCCAGCAGCACATGATTACAGCGCCTGAATAGGGCTGCCGTACAAGAGAGCAGCAGCAGCAGCAGCATCGAAAAGACCAGCCAGCCAGTGGCCCAGCCGGTGACCAGGCCTCACGATGACCAACATGTTGCTTCAGTTTCTCTTCATCCTCGCCTCCATCTTCTTCGTCTTTCTCTTCATCTCACTGGGTAAGGCTGTTCTAGTCTGCTCTAGTCCGCATAATAACATACTAACCCTAAACACTTATCACCACCATCTAGGCTGGTACATGGTCTGGAAGTTCTTCCTCTGTCGGTTCCGCCTCGTCCGCGAGCTCTTCAACCTCAACAGTCAACCGCCGTCGCCGGCGGTGGAGAGCCATCACCACCACCAGGATGGAGGACATCGTCGAAGTGGTGGAAGGTCATCAGTAGCGAAGGAGGCAAACATCAACACCACAACAAACAACACAAACACCACCACCATCACCCAGCGCAGAGGAACAACTGCCCGAAAATCATCGTGATGAAGCGATAAACACACACGCATCACATCACACCACATCTCCTCACAACATCACATCACTGACTCAACAGTACCCTCTCGCCCTAGTCCCCGACATTCTTTCCCTTCTCTTTCCTACTGTCCCCACCTTCCTTCCCTTCCCTTCCCATTCTTTCCGTGCCTCCTCATTGTGATCCTCGATCATCACAGCGTGCTGTGATCTTCGAGAAAACATACACCTCTTCTTTTTCATCTGCTTAGTGCTCTTCCACACACACACAAACGTTTCATGCTTCCATGTTTAGTCTTCTAAATACACAAACTAGCGATCTACACACTGTCGATACTTTTTTGGTACCCAAATACAAACGAAAGAAGAAAATTCTATATTTATTACTCTATTTTTCTACTCTCCTACTGAGCCTGTTCAACAACCTCACACATCTGTCTATCAGACAATTGCAACGCGTGACTTTGTAACGTCTGAAGCTGATTACTACTGCTATACACACTGCTGACATGACATTAAAACAGACGCTTTTCATTCATTTTGTTGGTAAATACACATTCATCTTGGATTACGGTGCGGGCACATAGCTAATCTCAATAGCAAACAGTGCTAAAGAGGAGGCAGTAGTAGTATAAAAGGCAATGGAGTTTCCGGAAATGAAGAGCAGAATTTTTTCCCTTTCAAGAATAATGAAAGTAAAAACTCTGGCCTGGTTCGAGGGAGAAGTGGAGCAGCTGGTGGCCAGTCTGCAGCAGTACCGAAAGGATGCTGGTCAAAAGCAGCAGCAGCAGCAGCAGCTGATAAGCGAAGAGGACCTGCAAGCGTGGAGTCCCACCTTCCGACAGTTGATTGCAAATCTTAGAAGCAGCAACAGTCAAAAATCAACAAAATGGACGCTGAAAAGACTTTCCACCTTCCTCTTCCTCTTCATCATTGCTCTGCCTTTTCTGGTGGTGACCAGCATATCAGGCAAAGCAGCAACCCGCTGGTTCTCCACCACCGACCCCGCCTGTCTGCTCGGCCTGCCCGACTCGCTGCAGAACGCCTTTGTGCCGCCCAACAGCTGCGACTTTTGCCAGAACCTAACGGCCATTGCCCGCCGGCAGCAGCTCTCGCCGGAGGAATTTACTGAAAAGTGAGCAGCAGAGCATTTAAAAATCGTAAACTGCAAATCAACTCAAATCCCTTTTCCTCAGATACGCGTACAGCAAGGTGCCCGTCGTGGTCACCGACGCCCTGGTCAACTGGTCGGCGCCGGCCGTCTTCAGCTTTGACTACTTCAGGCGGGTGTACCTGGGAACCGGAGAAGAGGGAGAGAGTGACAACAACTTCCGCCGACAAGGAGCGACAAGAACTTCCTGTCAGTTCTTTCCCTACCGGACCGAGTTTCGCTCGCTGGAGGAGGCGCTGAGGATGGCGCCGGAGAGGGCGCACTACAATGGCAGCAGCAGCAGCCAAACAGCAGCACCTTGGTACATTGGCTGGTAAGAAAGTGACAGGACGCGAAGAGTCAACAAGAGTACTTGTTCGCTAATTGCCCTATTTCTCACTTTCACTACCTCGACAGGAGCAACTGCGACTACAGGATCGGGGGTGAGCTGCGGCGACACTACGCCAGGCCGTACTTTCTGCCCCTCGACGCGGAGGCACTTCGCACCGATTGGATATTTATGGGAACGCCAAATAACGGCGCGCACATGCACGTAAGTGAGAACTGGGAGAAAGGGAAAGGGAAAGGGACAGAGACAGTGAGAACAGACAACAGACAACTGGCTAATCAATTTGACTGCCATTTGACTGCCTGAGTGAGTGAGTGATGCCAACTTGCTCTGATGGCCGGGTAATTAGCCATCTGATGTGGCCATCACACAGTCAGGTAAAAGCCACCTGAGGTGGGAGAGAGAGAGAGAGAGCAGAGGACACAACATCACAATAGAGCACACGCAATACAATACACACACCGAGCTATTGTTTGCAGGACAACAAATGAATGAATGAACGAGTGAATGAATGAGATAAAGAGAAGGAGAGCAGCGCTAATAGAAAAGTACAGCACTGCACAGCACAGTGCAGGGCATGCAATGGGCAATTAAATTAGCTACAATCAGATGGATTCTCAGTGCAGTGGATGCGGCTGACCACCACCACCACCACCAGCAAAAAGTCTGAGGACTGCCACTGTGTGCCACTGGCTACAAATCTGGACCACAAATCGATCAAGTGGAGCAGAGCACCGGGGAGAACACAGTAGAGCACCGAGCAGTTGAGTTGTTGTGATGGTGATTACACCGAGCCAGTACATGAAGGGCTGCCTGTTGTACAAGTCATTGTGCTCAACAACAACAACAGCGGCGGCGGTGGCAAATAATGAGAAATAACTATAAAGTGCAAAGAAATCTTCAACTTTAAAGTGAGAGAGAGAGAGAGGCCAAGACACGAACACTTTGGCTAATTGTGCGCCGCCACTGTATCGGCAGCGGCTGCGGCGCCTAGCAAAAGGTGTTGATGATGATGATGAAATTAGGTTAGCCGTACAGTGCAGCAGCAGCAGCAGCTTCAGCTCACTTCTTCGACTTGGACTGCCGCTGCCACTGCTGTGTCACAACTCTCTTCTGAAAGAGATTGAACAGCACAAATAAATAGGCACTGTAATTGTTTACATTTTTTGCCAGTCCAGTCGAGTCCTGCTGCAGTGATCAGCATGTTGTTCTCAAGCAGTGCAACAAAAAAGTGAAAGAGTGAAAGGGAAAAGGTATAAAAAGGGGAATAAATATATCCAACAGCAGACACTCACTCTGCAAAAGGTGCGCGCGCGAGCTCAAAAGGGCTCTGAAGGGCGGCAAACGGAGGAGAAAGAGAGGGAGGGCGACAAAAGGAGCTCTGAAAGGGAACGACAGACACTTTCTCCACTTCAAGGTTAGTGCTCGCACTGCCAACTTCGCTTACTTCGGCAATTGATTCAAGCCGATAAAGCAAGTCGAGGTATTAAATAAAATAAAACAAGAAGAAACAGCACTGAGACTGTTCCAGACGACTGATCAGCAGCAGCAGCAGCAGCAACCACAAAGTTCAGTAATTTAGATTGTTTGCCGATCTTCAGCAGTACTTCAGCACTCTGAAGTAGCGTATGAAGTACTGGAGCACTGTGAAGTAGTTGGTGATTCAATTTGGTCCACTAATTCTAGCCTGTCACAAACTAGCGCATCAACGCAACTTAGCTCTTCTCTCTCTCTCTCTCTCTCTCTCTCTCTCTCTCGTCATCAATCTTGACATGTCCAGGCGGCAGTGTGATGCATCATCATACGCTGCGCTGAATCTACGGTTTAGAGCAGTCTCAAGAGTCAGTTCGACTTCTGCTGCTGCCGTTACTGAACACACAGGCAGACAGACACACATGCTGGCACTAATTCGCGGCATTATTTGCCGTCAGCGATTGTGTCTGTGGCAGGGAAGAAAGAGAGACTCTTCTTCTTCTGATGCTGCCGTTGCCACTGCAGAGAACTTTGTGCCTTTTCCTTTCACTTCTTTCACTTTTTCTTCGTGCCAGAAGTGAAAGCAAACTCTATCGCTTGCTCTCGCTCTTTCATCTGTGGAACCGCGAGCGCGCGTTTTCATATTTCAAATTGATTATTGTCGTGCTCAGGTGCTCAAAGAAGAAGAAGAACTGAATAGCAGTCATCTCGAGGAGCATCTCAGAGAGATGTGCTGGCTGCCGGAGATGACGAGGAGACAGTGAGCACCACGGTGAAGTGAGCGGTAATTATTGGGCTCACCGACTTTGTGGCTGGCTGAATGCGTGCCGACGAAAAGAGAGGATAAAAGAAGAAGACGCCGAAGAAGAAGAAGAAATAAACAGTGACAGACACTTACCTTTGTTGTTGCTATTGTCGTCGCTTCAGCTTTGACATTTAGTGTTGCCTGAAGATGGGGCGGATTGATTGTCGTCGTGGTGATGGTGGCAGTGATGTCATGAGGAGGGAGAAAGTGAAGAATGCCTGATCAAAGATTGACTCCTTTTCTTCTTCTTCGTTTGCTTCTCCTTCTCCTTCTTCTTCTCCCAGCAAATACATCATCGTGTCACCGTTTTGTCTTTGCCATGTGCTCTGAATGATGAAAACAAAACGAGAGCTGCTGTTGCCGTTGTTGAAGTTGTTGAAGTTGCTGCTGCTGCTGTTCGCGCAACAAATCACTAAAAGTGCTTGCTGGCTCGTGTTGGCAATGAGCCGCCCAATACTTAGTCAGCGAGTCAGTCAGTCAGTCAATCTTTCGCTCTTCGGCCGCCTATTTCTTTCACTGTCTTCATTATTAGTCGGCAGTTAGACTCGCAAGTCATCATCAGATAGTCAATAGGAGGATAGTTCAAAGCACGAGGAGACGATGACGATGACGACAGCGACAGCGCGGTGACATGTGTCCAATGAGTCGTGGAAGTAAGTGTGGGGAGGCAGCAGAGGCAGTATCGGTGGAACTCCCGGCGCCCAAGGACTCTGAAGTAGTGTTCAGAGGATCATTACTACGTTTTTCAAAGTTGGCAGGTCGCCCAACGGTCAAAGTATAGCTTTTCGACAAACTCCCGATCGGGTCAGATTTGACAGAGAGAAAACACAGAACAGAGAGAAAGAGACCGAAACCTAAATTCGGCGTGGTCGAGCCGTTCACAAACTCCATTCCGACGTGCGCGCCATTTTCTACCGCTCACTCGCCAAATCTTTCTAAATCTCTGCCGAATTCTAAATGATCACCTTTCTTCTTTCTTTTCCTCCCCTTTTTTCCTCCCCTTTAGATCGACCACGTCGGTCGCCCGTCCTGGCAGGCGCAGATTCGCGGACAGAAGCGCTGGTTCCTGGAGCCGCCGCTGGAGTGCTACGGCCAGTGTGCCGACCATCAGGTGGACGTCGAGGAGGGCCAGATAAGTAAGTTGAGCAGACTGTGCTTGCCAAAAAAGTAAACAGCAGCTGCAATTGCCACCGTTATATAAATTGCATGGTGAGCATGCTGCGAAGACGAAGAAGCTGCTGCCTGCCTTTTAGAGGAGAACAGATAACGGTCAATTTAACAGGCAAATTGGCAGTCTACAACAACACTCCCCGATGTGTGTGCAAGTGCATGTCTAATAGTCGACAGCCGACGAAGACGAACTGTTCAGCTGAGCCAGCCGTTTAGCTCTTCAGATCAGCTAACTAATGCTCAATGATCGAACTATCCTGAGCTCCTTTTAGCAAATACCTATTGCAATCAATCGAAAGAAGGAGCCAAATCCTCCTCCTGACTAATTGTCTGCTTTTCTTTCTTTCTCTCTTCCAACAAACACAGTCGTCCTCGACACCAACGTCTGGTACCACAGGACGCTAATACTGGGCCACCACGTGAGCATTACCATTGGCGCCGAATATGACTGACAACATTTAGAAGCTTCTGCTGCGGAATATTTCGACTTTAATCAAAGCAGAGGACATTCCAGTTTGCCATAGAACAACAACAGCAGCAGCAAAAGTGTGGTAATCATATTCAAAACCAGCGTCAACCAGCGAGCCAGCTTTAGCCTGTCGGCAGCTAAATTTGTCGCCAGCAATTAGAAATCGACGACAATTAGGGAAAGTTGAGAAGACTCTTAGCGACAGTTTGATTTATGTAAATTGTGAGCACATTCACTCGCTGCACTCACTCATTAACCACAACACACACAACTTCGGCGTCGGTGACAGGCGGCGAAAGGTGATCCTGCTCACACTGGCACTGCATCAAGACCGCCTTCTTCACTGCTTTTTTACCACTCTAGGGCACTCTTGGCCATCACCATCACCACCACCGCCATAAACATTAGTCTTGAGCTAATACCGACAAGTCACGACAAAGACGAAGCAGCAGCAGCTTCGAACAGCTTTGAGGGCGACAATCGGGCGGCCATTTGTCGCCCCATAGACGATATCGGCAATGGGGAAGGGAGGAAGGAGGAAAGGAAGAAAGGCTACAACAACACAGTGCCCGAAAGACATCGTTTAGGTGTCGCAGTCGTTGTCGTCGTCGTCGTCGTCGCCGAAGTAGTCGTTTAAATCAAAGTCGGCGATATGAACGAGTGTCGACACTGTGTGTCAGTGAGCAGACAATAGTGTCCTTTCTTCTTCTTCATCACCATCATCATCATCGTCCTTTCCTTTCCTTCCCCCCGTTCATTGGAAGGAGACTGCACCCAGGCCACTACTGTTCACCAGCAGCAACAGCAACAACATCGGCACTACTAAGCATAATTCAATGGCCGCTAAATGGTCGTCCATTGTCTCTCTCTCTCTCTCTCTCTCTCTCTCTCTCTCTCTCTCTCTCTCTCTCTC